>OLOB01000041.1_pt1 | contig 122799 bp, 116 predicted proteins | sample 1671911 | NCBI WGS metagenome assembly OLOB01 (sample SAMEA3136625, study PRJEB25190) | human gut metagenome | biome: human gut; feature: human-associated habitat; material: faeces | place: Austria | collected 2013
GTCTCACCCCCGCACAGTTGACTTGGTTTTCTCCAACAGTCTCCCAGACTGTTGGACCTATCCCGAAGGGGACAAGTACTTCCAATCAACTACTGCGTCAAACTGTCTAATGCTAAAAAAGCAACAAGGTGAGGACTTTTGTCCCAGCCTCCATTTCCTACAGCAACCACTAGGGTGTAGACTGCCTTAACTTCTTACTAAATCAGATAATTCAGCAGATTTGTTCCTTTATCTGTCTGTCATTAAGACTTTTGTCTCACTAATATTATAAAATTTTCTGAAAACCTTTACTTCTAAAATCCTCTTGAATTCTGATACTATAACACGGCCTAAAAAGCCGACCATAAAGAGGCCAGCTCAATCGTTATAGAGGTAAAGAATTAAGTCAAAAGTGCCCCCTCAGACTGTCAATTCAATCGTATTATCTTCAAATCCCAGAATGACGGATTCGTAGTAGCCGTCACCCGTTGTTCGTGGACCGTTGATACACTTGTAATCACCAGCATCCAGGCGTTGGATTAGGGCATCAATGGCTTCTTTGCTTCCTAGGCTCATGGCAAAATGAGCTAGCCCAGTCCGATTGGCCTCCTTGGGAAGGTCCAGCATATCAGGTTTGGTCATAATTTCCAGTCTGGCACCATCCTGGAAGCTCAAAAAATAAGATTTGAAACCAGTCTTTTGATTATGGTAGAGCTGGTTGGCGAATGCTTGAAAATAGGTTTGGAAAAATTCCCTGGCCCCTTCAAGATTGTTGACATAGATAGCTAGGTGTTCGATTTTCATGATAATCCTCTTTGTCTTTCAATAGGTTGATAGGTAATTTTCAATAACTTGCAAGACCCCGTCTTCGTTATTGGTAGGGGCTAACTGACCCAAGTCCCTCATAGACAGGGGAGCATTAGCCATGACATAAGGATGACCAACTAGACCAAGTATCTCGATGTCATTACCACCATCGCCAAAGGCCATCAAGTTCTCCGGCTTCATCCCCCAATAGTCCAGCAAGCGGCTAAGTCCCTTGCCCTTGTGCATGCCCTTTTGGATAATGTCAATACAGCCAAAACCACTCGAAGTCCCAGTCAAGCCTTGATTTGCAAACTGCTGGGAAATTTCTTCCCTAACAGCTTGGGTCTCCTCTTCCGCAACCAGACTAGTGAGTTTGAAAATAGAATCATCCTCTGGTAGCTGATCAAAACTTTCTAAGAGCTAGATTTCGGGCAAGTAATGCCTGAGCAGGTTAACCAAGTCGGGGTCCGAATCCCGTAACATGTAGGCTGATTCCTTTCCAGCAACAGTATGGAGGGCCTGAGGTTGGATTTTCTGGAGAAATTTCAAACAAGCCAGCACCGTTTGAAGGTCAATGAAATTCTCAAAGACGGTCTGACCACCAGCGACGATATGGGCTCCATTTTCGGCCACATAGGTAAAATGATGGTCATAGCCAGGAAAATTAAGCCGCAGCTGACGATATTGATTACCACTGGCAATAATCAGCTTTATCTTCCTCTTATCTAAGGCGGTCAAAATCCTTTTAAAGCGGGCCTCATCAAAGGTCTTATCGTCCCTCAAAAAGGTTCCGTCCATATCAGTCGCAATGGCCTGAATCATCAGCTACTCCCTTCACTTTTAATAAGAGTATAACACGATTTTCCACCTAAAACTTATACTATTTTGGGAATAAGTGATGAAATCCTATGATTTACCCAAAAAGCCTTGGCACTCCTTAGCACCAAGGTTCTTGAACGATGAAAATTCGAATTTAGACTCCCTCTGATTTATCCAGCTTGGCCTGTTTTTCCGCCCTTTTAATATATACCAGCCCCCAAGCTAATAAAATTGCCAGTACTAGAAATATACTTGCCCCTATTATCCGGACAATCCGACTGTGAGTATCAGAAGTTACCAGGGCACCATAAGTAGTAGCAACAAAAGCAAGGAAGCAAAAGATTGTAAAAGCCAGCTGGATAAAGAATTGATTGTCATCCTTCTGCTTTTTTGGCTGTCGCTCAGATTCCCTTCTAAGGATACTAGTCAGGACTGCACATAAAAGGAAAAACAACCAGAAAATATAGGCTGACCAGTTGGGTAAAAATGAAATCTTCTCACTGTTGACCGCTAGACAGACTGCCAACACGCTTGCCACTCCAACCGCTAGTCGCAAGGCTTGCAATTGCTTATAGGATAATTTTGATAAATTCATGATGATGCCCCATTTCCAATCAGATTCTTGTTTTGAGGAGGTCTCCGGAAGTGCCCAACCAGATTTCACTTTCGTTATAACAAGATGGGAGGGAGGTTAATCACCACTGTCCTGAAAAGACCAAAATTTGTCGTGAACGGGCTCAAAAAAGAAGAGACCTAGTCTTCGCTTATTACGCCCAAACTAGGGCCTCCGTCTTCCAAAGTTAACAAAGCTCAGTCAAACAGATGATTTTCGCTAGTTCTCGAGCGTCATCAATGTGGCAAAGCTGAACATGCCATTACTGCCCTGTTTAGCCAAGAATTTAGGAACCTAGTTCTCGCCAGTGTTCGAACTGCATCAATAGCTCTAAACTCAACTTCGCCATTCTGGCTTCCTTCGTTAAGAGCTATAGAAAAAACCAAGCAGCTTACTACTCAGTCCTAGCTATAGATTTAATTAAAGAGTTGGCAGCATTTTTTACCAATCCCCGATGGTCCGATAGGCTTGGTCGAAACGCTCTGCCGGAATAATCCGACCGTTGGTATGGTCAATGACATCGCCGATTTGAGCCATCGCATACATGCCATAACCATAGAAATGACTGTCGCTGGCCCAGTTAGGATCCAAGGCTGGAATAAGAACTTGTAAATTCTTACTATCCCGCCAAGTCAAGCACTTTTTTTTGAAGGCTTCCATAACCCAAGTTGGATAGGGAGCTGCCTTGCTAATTCGCCAGACGTCAATGAGTTTTCCTTTATAACTTGCTTTCATCACTTTTCTCCATAATATATACAAACTAAACTTTTTAAATCAAAACTTTCTGCTCGAGGCAACTCTCAAGTAGTTACGATTAATAATTTATCATTCAAAAATAACATATCAATTACTTATTTTTGTTAATTTTATTAAATAAAATTAGAGGGTTAAAATATTGAAGGACTAGATGTCCTCCCTTGGCCCACCGTTGGAAGCACTAATAAAGAGCGTCCCGAAGGTTATTATAATCAGGCTGGTAAAGAAATAGGTACTGGTGATTGATTCATGTAACCAATAGCCATAGACCGTTAATCCCAAGATAAGCACAAAACAAAGCAAGATTGATTTCTTACTCAAATGCTCATAAAGTCTTTGTAATGTTTCTCGCAAACTTAACTCTCTGTCGGGAATTAGCTTATAGGTATATCGGTAAATCGAATAGTGCATAACAAGACTGGCAGCTCCTAGGAAAGCAATTTTCCATATAGCAATTACCCAAAAGAGACCCAGACAAATAATCAAGCTGAGACTGATAAGTCAAATCGCAAGAAATCTTCGACGTTTCTTCATGTATTTCCCCTCTTAAGCTCTACTCTACATTTCTGAAACCCACTAGCAAAAGAAAAGGAGAGTCTCTTTGAAGTGACCCTCCTTTTACCATTTGGGAGTAAAATCAACCTGAGCCTAAAGTAGCAAAAGCCTCAGGTATCCTAAATATGAAGGAGTAAAGACGGCCGTTAAATCAATTACCAATCAAAAAACTTTAACGGGCATCATCTATTGTATCCAACGGTTATAGTATAGCTTAAATTTTACTTTGTGCACGAAAAAGTCGTGAAAGGGCAAAAATATGTAGTGAAACGACTTTTCTAAAAATAGTTTGATTTTTTAATTGGATTGTCCTTAAATTCAGGGCTGCTCCCTAAGCAAACAGCAGGTAATATTCCTTTAAAATCAAAAGTTTCACTTTTGATTTTAACTCAGTATGAATCGTCTCGTTTCGGATAAAAAAGCGTATTAACCTCAAAAGGACTGGGAAAACTTCCCAGTCCTCATACTGATGATAAGAAAATTTCTGCTTGCTTAGATAGCTTGGGTCGTAAAGCTCCTGCTTTCCAATACTCTGGCCATGGCATCTGCCGTATCTAGAGCGGTGAAAAGGGGAACGCCTGCTTCAATGGCTGAACTTCGGATGGTTTGACCGTCTTCGTCAGCCGTCCGCTTGGTGCCGACAGTATTGACAATGGCTTGGATAACGCCCGTCCGAACCAAGGCTGGTATATCATTCGTATCGTCTTCGCCTAATTTATTTACAACAACTGAATCAAGGCCCTGATTCTTGAAGTAGCGGGCTGTTCCAGCTGTCGCATAGATACCGTAGCCAATGGCATCGAAGCGCTTAGCCAAGCCTAGAGCTTCTTCTTTTGTGTCGTCCGCAATGGTAAAGATGATATTACCAAAGGTTGGCAGGTGGAGATAGCTAGCTTCAAAGGCCTTGTAGAGAGCCTTTTCCAGGGTCCTATCTGAACCCATGACTTCACCGGTTGATTTCATTTCAGGGCCTAAGAGGCTGTCTACCTTGGCCAATTTAGTAAAGGAGAAGACTGGTGCCTTGACATGAACCCGGTCACTTTCTGGATAGAGACCATCCTTGTAGCCCAAATCAGCCAAACTTTGACCCAGAATCAGCTTGGTCGCTACCTGGGCCATTGGGATGTCGGTCACCTTAGAAAGGAAGGGCACAGTCCGACTGGCACGTGGGTTAACCTCAATAACATAGACAGTCTCGTCATGGATGACGAATTGGATATTCATCATACCATAGCAGTTAAGACCGATAGCTAGGCGTTTGGTGTAGTCGGTAATGGTGTCAATAATCTCTTGCGAGAAGGTTTGCGGTGGGTAAACCGCCATAGAGTCACCTGAGTGAACACCGGCCCGCTCGATATGTTCCATAATTCCAGGAATCAGGACATCCTTACCATCGGAAATAGCATCGACTTCACATTCACGACCAACCAGATAAGAGTCAACCAGGACAGGATGGTCAGGGCTGGCCTTGACGGCTGTCCGCATGTAGGCCCGTAGGTCTGCTTCATTTTCAACGATTTCCATGGCCCGACCACCAAGGACATAGGAAGGACGAACCAAAACAGGGAAGCCGATTTGCCGTGCTGAAGCTACTGCTTCTTCCTCATTGGTGGCGGTGTGGCCTGGTGGTTGAGGAATATCTAGGTCTTGCAGGGCTTGTTCAAAGAGGTCCCGGTCTTCTGCTCGGTCCAAGTCAGCCACTTGGGTTCCCAAGATTTTCACGCCAGCCTTGGACAAAGGTTCTGCCAGATTGATGGCTGTTTGACCACCAAATTGAACAATGACACCCTTAGGTTGCTCCAAGTCGATGACATTCATGACATCTTCAAAGGTCAAAGGCTCGAAGTAAAGCTTATCCGAAACTGAGAAGTCGGTCGAAACGGTCTCAGGGTTGGAGTTCATGATAATGGCTTCATAGCCAGCTGCCTGGAGGGCTTTGACCGAGTGCACGGTCGCATAGTCAAATTCTACCCCTTGACCAATCCGAATTGGGCCTGAACCCAAAACGATAACCGATTCCTTGTCTGACTTGATGGATTCATTTTCGAAGGCATAGGTTGAATAGAAATAAGGGGTCGCCGACTCAAATTCTGCCGCACAGGTATCAACCATTTTATAGACAGGGACAATCTGATTGTCCAGACGGATTTGCCGAACTTGTTCAGCTGTCATATCCCAGATTTCCGCAATCTTGCGGTCGTCAAAACCAAAACGTTTAGCTTCCTTGAGAACATCCAGGTCATTAATCTTGCTCTTGAGATCTTCTTCAATTTCAAAAATATGGAGCAATTTGTCCAGGAAGAAGAGATCAATCTTGGTCAAATCAGAGATTTCTTCAATAGTGAAGCCACGACGAATAGCTTCAGAAATGTAGAAAAGGCGGTCATCCTGGGCCTTGACAATCTTTTCGAAGAGTTGATCATCACTGGCTCCGGCTAATTCAGGCACTTCATTGTGATGGACACCAATTTCCAAGGAACGACAGGCCTTGAGCAGGCTTTCTTCAATATTACGGCCGATAGCCATAACTTCACCAGTCGCCTTCATCTGGGTGCCCAAACGGCGTTCCCCGTGTTCAAATTTGTCAAATGGGAAACGCGGAATCTTGGCAACCACATAGTCAAGGGCTGGTTCAAACATGGCGTAGGTGGTGCCAGTAACTGGGTTAATCATTTCGTCCAGGGTCAGGCCAACTGCAATCTTAGCAGCCAGCTTGGCAATTGGATAACCGGTTGCCTTGGAAGCTAGGGCTGATGAACGCGAAACCCGTGGGTTAACTTCGATGACATAGTATTTAAAGCTGTGAGGATCCAGGGCCAGCTGAACATTACAGCCCCCTTCGATTTTCAGAGCCCGAATAATTTTCAGACTGGCATCCCGCAGCATTTGGTTTTCGATATCAGACAGGGTCTGCGTTGGGGCGAAAACAATGGAGTCACCGGTGTGAATACCAACGGGGTCAAAGTTTTCCATGTTACAAACCACTAGGGCATTGTCGGCACTATCACGCATAACTTCGTATTCGATTTCCTTGAAGCCAGCGATAGAGCGTTCAATCAAACACTGGGTAACAGGGGAAAGCTTGAGCCCGTTTTCGGCAATTTCTTGCAGTTCTTCTTGGTTGGCACACATACCACCGCCAGTACCACCAAGGGTAAAGGCCGGACGGACAATGACAGGGTAGCCAATTTCAGCCGCGAAATCTAGAGCCTCTTGAACAGTATTGACAATCTGAGATTCGGGGATAGGCTGCTCCAAATCTTCCATCAACTGTTTAAAGAGGTCCCGGTCTTCTGCCTGGTCAATGGCTGAAAGTTTGGTCCCCAGCAATTCGACCCCCAACTCATCCAAAATACCAGCCTTGGATAATTCCATGGCCATGTTGAGCCCTGTTTGACCACCGAGGGTTGGTAGGAGGGCATCTGGCCTTTCCTTACGCAAAATCCGAGTCACAAACTCAATGGTGATAGGCTCAATATAGACCTTGTCCGCAATTTCTTTATCGGTCATGATGGTCGCAGGGTTGGAATTGACCAAGATCACTTCGTAGCCTTCTTCACGCAGGGCCAGACAAGCCTGGGTCCCAGCGTAGTCAAACTCTGCAGCCTGGCCAATAATAATAGGACCAGACCCAATAACCATAATTTTCTTAATATCAGTACGTTTCGGCATAAATTTATGATACAAAAGGCGTTAAAAATCCGTATAAAAATAGGAGATTGACGCAGTGTCTGCAGACACTAGGAAATCTATCTTTTTTACTAGGATTTTAGCCTGTGTTCACATTCATGAACACGCTTTGTATGCTGCTCCTTTCTGATTTGAGCTTTTTGCACTTAATGATTTGCTAAACTTTACCGTTCAGTATCGCTTCAATGATGGCCATGCGAACGTAAACCCCGTTTTGCATCTGAGCGACAATCCGAGATTTAGGGGCTTCAACCAAGTCATCCTTGATTTCCACATCGCGATTGACAGGGGCTGGATGCATGATAATGGCGTCATCTTTCAAGCGATTATAGCGTTCCTGGGTCAGTCCGTAGAGCTTGTGGTAGCTTTCCTTAGAAAAACTTTCCTTATCATCATGACGTTCGTGCTGAACCCGCAGGAACATCATGACATCGACCTGATTCACAATTTCATCAATGGTCACGTACTGACCATAGACATCAAACTCATTGGAGCACCATTCCTTGGGACCGCAGAAATAGAGCTGGGCACCCAGCCGTTTGAGAATCTGCATATTGGACTTAGCAACGCGTGAATGGGTGATGTCACCCGCAATGGCCACCTTGAGATTTTCAAAGCGACCAAACTCTTGATAGATGGTCATCAAATCCAGTAAGCACTGACTAGGATGTTGACCAGAACCATCGCCACCATTGACAATCGAGGTTTGAATGGTCCGACTGTCAATCAATTCCTTGTAATAGTCATCCTTGGAATGTCGAACCACACAGATGTCGACCCCTAGGGCCGACATGGTCAGGATGGTGTCATAGAGAGTCTCGCCCTTGTTGACCGAGCTGGTTTTAGCGTCAAATTCAATGACATCCAAGCCCAACTTCTTCTCGGCCACCTCGAAGGATTTGTGGGTCCGGGTCGAACTTTCGAAGAAGAGATTGGCAGCGAAATACTGTCGATCCAAATGAAAGTCGGCCTGACCCTGCTTGAAGGCAATCCCTCGCTTAATCAAGCCTAGGACCTCTTCATTAGAGAGAGTTTCCATGGTCACCAGATGTTTAAGGGAGACCATACCATTTGTTACTACCATAGGTCTTTAGTCCTTTTCTGGAAGAATTTGATGGAGAATAATACCAAGTAGGGTTGAGAAGGCTACGCTGGTGATTTGCAAACCTGCAATTTGCAGCATCAGCCCACCGATACCTGACACTAGGATAACACTAGCTATAAAAAGGTTTTTCTTATTGTCGAAGTCAACCTTGTTTTCAACTAGGATTTTCAAACCGCTAGATGCAATGACCCCAAAGAGGGAAATAGATACCCCGCCTAGAACAGAAGCTGGGATGGATTGCAGGAGAGCAGAAACCTTGCCGACAAAACTCATGACCACAGCTATTGCTGCTGCTCCAGCAATGACATAAACTGAGAAAATCTTATTGAGAGCCATAACCCCAATATTTTCCCCATATGATGTCACTGGAGGAGCTCCAAAGAAACCAGCAATAATTTGTGCTAAACCATCTCCAGTCAGGGTCCTTTCCAAGCCAGGATCTTTAAAGAAATCACGTCCTGTCAGACTGTTTAGAACCATAACATGGCCGAAGTGCTCGGTCATGGTAACGAAGGCAATGGGAGCCATAGTCAAAATCGCACTGGGGTAAAACTTGAAATGGCCATCTGACAGGAAAATATGAAAGTCGGGTATATCCAACCAAGAAGCCTTAGCAATCCCTGAAAAATCAACTAGGTTTTGACCTGTTAACGCACCTAATCCTAGAGCAAAGAGATAACCGACAATCAAACCAAGTAAAATCGGGATGACAGATATAATCTTCTTGCCGTATATGCTAAAGAGGATAACCGAAAAGAGGGTCACCATGGAGACTGCCAGACTGCTAATGCTGTACTCTTCCTTGATTAGCATAGCATTGTTAACTGCCGAGGTCGCCAGACTCAGTCCAATGACCATAATGATGGGGCCAACGACAATAGGGGGCAGAACCTTATCAATCCAATCTTTACCGGCGAATTTAACAATCAAGGCTACCAGCAAATAGACCAGGCCGCCTGAGATAGCCCCCTGAGCAACCGCTGGCATACCGTCTGTTTTCAAGAGAGTCTGCATGGTCGCAATATAGGCAAAGCTGGAGCCCATATAAGCGGGAATCTTATACTTGGTTACCGTCAGGTGGGCCAGAGTCCCCAAACCGCTAGAAAAGAGTGCAATAGCAGGGTCGATACCGACCAAAATGGGAACCAAGACCGTCGAGCCAAACATGGCAAAGAGATGCTGGAAGGACAGGCCTAAGAGGAGCCCAGGCTTGGGAACATCACTAATATCGTATTTTATTTCTTCCACAACTACTTCCTTACTAAGGGGTTACTTCGAACGACTTATACCTCGTTTGGTTCGCTGATAGTTACCCGATCGTTTCCATCCACTTCGACCATTTCTACAGTGATGGCTTCTTCGGAGCTGGTTGGGATATTCTTACCAACATAATCAGCCCGAATTGGCAATTCACGGTGCCCCCGGTCAACCAAAACAGCTAGACTGACTCGCGCAGGCCGTCCCAAGGTAACCAGATTATCAATAGCTGCCCGAATAGTCCGACCGGTGTAGAGAACATCATCAACCAGGATGACATCCTTGGCAGTCACATCAACTGGCATGCTTGTCGTATCCTCTGCAACCTTGACATCGTCACGGAAAGGCTTGGTATCTAACTCCCCTGCGGGTACATCAATGCCTTCAATCTGTTTGAGGCGTTCTTGAATCCGACGTGCGATGTAGACACCACGAGTCTTGATACCAGCAAGAACAAGATTATCCAAACTCTTATTGCGCTCGATAATCTCATAGGTGATACGGGTAATGGCCCGCTTCATGGTTACGTCATCGACGACTTCTTTAGTCTTCATAAGAAATCCTTCCTTATAAAATAATTTTTGAACAAAAAATCTCCCTGCAAAACGCAAGGAGATTGGACCAATTCTAGCTTGGCTATGTCAGCTCAAGCATATACAGTAGTCCTCCATCTTTCAAACAGTCCGACTAAAACTAGCTAGACTGAACCCGTTGGCTGTTGGGACTTCCACTGTCTTCTTTGTGTCTCCTTGCCTGCCTCTCTGGACAGTTTTAAAGGACTTTATTCATTAGTGGTATTATAGCAAAAACTCTAGTAAGAAACAAGGCGCAACTTAAGAATTGGATGCAAGGCCAAAATTTAAGCCTTTCCGACTCTCAGTTTATCCAAGGTTTCTTGGAAAATGGCAGGCGGTTGAACAGAAAATTCAACTAGCTTACCGGTTCTGGGATGGGTGAAACCAAGGGTTTGGGCATGTAGGAACTGGCCACGGCCTTTCAGAGTTTTTCTTGGGCCATAGAGTGGATCACCAGCCAGAGGATGACCAATATAGGCCATGTGAACCCGAATCTGGTGGGTTCGGCCAGTCTCCAAGCGTAGTTCAACCAAGGTATAGCTGCCGAATCGCTCCAAGACTTTAAAATGAGTGACTGCCGGCTTACCCTTGGCAGTCACCGCTTGCTTCTTGCGGTCTTTTTCTGAGCGACCAATTGGCGCCTCAATCACTCCACGGTCGTTAGGTAGGTTGCCGTGAACGATGGCTAGATATTTTCTCAGAGACTTCTTGTCCTTGAGTTCGCTTGCCAAGGCCTGATGGGCTTGGTCATTCTTAGCAATCATCAGAAGGCCCGAAGTGTCCATATCAATCCGATGGACGATACCAGGTCTGACAATGCCATTAATAGTTGATAGATCTTTAATATGGTAGAGAAGGGCGTTAACCAGAGTCCCAGAAGAGTGGCCAGCTGATGGATGAACCACCATTCCTTGAGGTTTATTGATAACTGCAACATCCTGGTCTTCATAGATAATATCCAGCGGGATATCCTCAGCAAGATAATCCAAGACCTCCTCCTTAGGCTCCTCATAACTGATGATATCACCAGTCTTGACATTATACTTGGCCTTTTGGGTCCGACCATTGACCAGAACGGTCCCCTCCTTGATTGCCAGATTTGCCTGGGAACGAGACATATTGGTTAAATCTGCCAAAGCCTTGTCCAAGCGCAGACCAGCTTTTTTAATGATGACTTCCATGTTGCTCCTCTTTCCAAAAGGCAATCATTAGCAGAAAAACACCTACGCTGAGGCAGGAATCTGCCAGATTAAAAATTGCAAACTCCATAAAATCCAAATGAACCATGTCGACAACATAGCCCAATCGCAGGCGGTCAATGAAGTTTCCTAAACCGCCAGCTACAATCAAAGTTAGCGCTGACACCAGCCAATTTGAGCCGGTAAGATGCTTCCAAAGGTAGCAGACTGCTGCTCCCACTACAATGACCGTAATCAAGGTAAAGAACCACTGCTGGTTCTGCAAGATGGAAAAGGCAGCACCATAGTTGCGAACATAGGTCAGACTAAAAATCATCGGTAAAAACTTTTGGCTGCCATTCTCTGGTACATGAGCCACCACCCAAAATTTACTCCATTGATCCAAGACCACCAAAAGAAAAATAGCTAAAGGAATTGTGATTTTTCGCATAAATTTCCTCATGAAAATACCCCTATAGGGGCTTTTATAAATCAGATTTAGGGTTTAAAACGGTCAAAGTACTCGGTCATGACCTCAATAAATTTAAGGGCACAGGCTGAGAGATTGGTATCAATTCGCTTGACGTAAACCATCTTATTGTCCAAATGATCTTCCAGAGGAATAACGGTGATGCCGTTAACGCTGCGACTATCTAGAAAACCCGAACCAGTAGCATAGGCATCCGTCCGCTCTAAAATCCCGTTCAGGGTTGCCCGGTCCGTCACATTAAAGATAAGCGAGCTGTCGCTGGTGTCAACAAAATTCTCTGAATAATAGGGATATTCATCCTTGTCCTGAGTAAAGCGAACTGTAGGCAGACCTATCAGGTCGTCCATAATCAGACTTTCCTTGCTGGCTAGGGGATGATTCTTGCGCAGGTAAATGTGGGTCTTAAACGGGATTAATTCTACCATTTCCAGACCCAACTTGGCCAACTTCTGCTGAATACCCTTGTTATTCTGACGGTTGAGATATATAATCCCGATATCACTGTGACCTTGACCAACCTCATCCAAAATCTGCACCGTCGTTGATTCAAAAATCCGAAAGTCCTGATACTCAGGATGCCGCTCTGAGAAAGTCGTCATCAGCGGCGGTAAAAAGTCATAGTGTTGACTAGCAATAGAAAATTGATAGTGGTCATCGTCTGGCTTGGTGTATTGCTTTTCAAATGAATCAAAGCCCCTCACCAAATCCAGAGCCTTCTCATAGAAGACTGAGCCTTGGCTGGTCAAAACGGTGCCGGTTGTTGTCCGAGTAAAAATCTGGAAACCGAGTTCTTCTTCCAAATCCTTGATAGCCACAGATAGACTGGGCTGGCTGACAAAAAGTTTGGAAGCCGCTTCTCGAAAGGTACCACTGTTGGCAATGGCTACCACATAGCGTAATTGTTGAATATTCATAAATTCTCTTTCAACTCAAGTCTATTTTTTATTAAGTTACTTCTTATTATAACAAAAATTTATGGGCTTGGCTTGCTCCCTCAAAACCCGAGAGCAATCCCAATTCAGTCTTTTCAAGGATTTTGAGGTGATTCCTCCTTCATCGCTACCCGAACTTCAGCTGCTTCATTCTTTGGGTACAAACTTATCGAGGATTGGGCTGATTGTATTCTTAGTGCCTCTAATAGTCATCCTTACGTTTCAGACGGTCAAATTATGCACTTACTGTATTTCAAAAATAAGAGCCACTCATATTCGTTTGGCTCTTATTTCGCAATTATCTCCTATTAAATATTACTGTCTTCCAGATGGTAGGCCTTTATCAGGGTGGTATAAACGACCATGATAGCCAGCAATACTAAGGTGACACACCAGATGGCATAGTCTCCAACTAAATGGGTCAAAATCCCCGTTATTACGGCACCAGCAACAAAACTTCCCACGACTATGCTGTAGTTCAATGCTCGTCTTTTGGTTTGACGGTGATTTCCCTTGCCTCGTAAGAGATTGAACCAGGCTGTCACCATCTTGCGATAATTGCCTGAGGTCATCATAATGACATAAGCATGGTCTTGAACCTTGGTTCCTGTAAAGGTCAACATCATAGCACCGGTAGAAGCCGCTAAGAGAGGAACCCAAATAAACTCCTGACTAGGAAAGAAGGGATAAAGAAAAGTTACTAGGGCTAGCGGCAAGACACCGAAAGTCCGCCAGTAGGCATTCTTAGCCCTCTCCTTAAAAAGAATAGCCAGCAAAAAACCAATCGTAAAAAATATCAGGGACAGGATACTGGCAACTGTCCGAGGCAGGCTATCCCCCCAGTCGGCAATTAAAAGTAGGATATTCCCAGTTTGGGTTGCAATCAGGGTGCCAAAGCGCATGTGAGAAAAGACATCCAGACAACCGCCTACCGATCCAAGAAAGACCGCCATTATCCTTGTATTCTGGGGCATTACTGCCAGTTTTTTCGTTTTAATTGCCATCGCTTTCTCCATTTAAGACTCTGCCATTATTTTACCCTTTTCCAATTGAATTTTCAATTTAGTTCCAATCGTCTGCTAATTATCTGCATTTTTACGTTTTGTCATCGAATTAAGGTAAATCTTAATTTTAACTTAAGAGTGTGTTAGAATAGAGGTGTCTGCCAAAACAGACAATCTCTCTGTAGGTGGAAAGCCCTATTTCAAAGGAATTTTCATTATTGCATACCACTACAAAACAAAGGAGGTTTTAATATGCAAGAGAAGAAACATTACAAACTCCATAAGGTCAAAAAACGCTGGGTAACAATTGCAGTCACAGCTACGGCAGCTACAGTCCTATTTGCAGTCGGGGCTCAGACTCAAGCTGACCAAGTGGCAAACCCGCAAGAACAAACAACCACTACTCAAACAGACAATCAGTCTGATAAGGTCGCTGATCAAGAAGTAAATACACAAGCTTCTGCAGAACAAGCAACCGCTCAAACACCGAGCCAAGACCAAACTCCTGCTGCTGAACAAAAGACGACTCAAGAAACTCCTGAAGTCACTCTAAATCAAGACAGTTCTGCTGGCGACCAAGGACAAGCTGACCAAGCCAATCAAAACAACCAGAGTCAAGACGCTCAAAAATCAGAAGCCAATCCATCGACGGACAATGCTCAAGCCGATGCCGCCAATCAAACTCAAGAGGGTTCTAAAGACCAAGCGACAGCTACCGAAGCTGATAACGGTGTCCAAGCAAACAGCTTCTATGGGAAAGACGGCAAATGGTACTATGCCGATGCCAATAAGCAAAATGTAACTGGTTGGCAAACCATCAACGGGCAAAAGCTTTACTTTAATGAAGATGGTAGCCAAGTTAAGGGACGTGAAATCACCGATAATGGTGCTACCTACTACTTCGACCAAGATACAGGCGATCTCTGGACTAATCGCTTCGCTAATCAACAAGAGTACGACTTTGATATTCTGGCAACCGACCACGATTGGTACTACTATGGTCAAGATGGCAAGCGAGTAACTGGTTGGCAAACCATTGACGGCAAGAAGATGTACTTCACGACCGAAGATGACCAAAAGGCCAAACCACGTTACAGCTACAACAAACAGGTCGGCAGTCAAATCAAGGGCCGTATCCAAACCATTGATGGTAAGGACTACTACTTCGACCAAGATACTGGTGAACTCTGGACCAACCGCAATGTTACCATCGGCCAACAAACCTTCCATTTAGATGAAAATGGGGTAGCTACTCCAGTTGGTGAGAAAAAATCTACCGGTCACTTCATCACAAAAGAATTGCAGAATAACTACGGTCACTATAGTGCTCAAGTTTATGTGGACCAATATAACAATGCCATTTCAGGTCTGCAAACTAAAGATGGCAAGGATTACTACTTCAATAGCTATGGTGTCCAACTCAAGAACGAGCTAGCTACCCTTGATGATGGTAAGGACTACTTCTTTGCCCCTGACACTGGTGAAAAGGTTAAAAACCAATTTGTTAATATCAACTTCAATAATAACAGATACTATAATCCTGTCTTCAACGGCTGGCTCTACTTTGGTCAAGACGGAGCTGCCGTGCAAGGCTGGCAAACCATTGATGGAAAGAGAATGTACTTCTTGACCAATAAAGATGCGGACTCAGCACCAGATTATGCCCGCCAAGTCTCAGCTCAAGTCAAGGATCGCCTACAAACCATTGATGGTAAAGACTACTACTTCGATAATGACGGTGTTCTCCAAACCAACAAGGACGTTACCATCAACGGCAAGAATTACCATCTGGACGAAAACGGGGTTGCGACTGAAAAGACCGCTCAAGACAATAACAATACTGGCGACACCCAAACTGGCGGCCACTATGAACAAAAAGACTTCTACCTAGGAGAGTATGACGCTCACTATACTGGCTGGGTCTACATTGACAAAGACGGTAAGACCGTAACCGGCCTGCAAACGATTAATGGTAAGAAGGTCTACTTCTTTAGCAATGGTGAACAAGCAAGAAATCAATTTGCTAATATTGATGATAACACCTATTACTTCGGTGAAGATGGTCAAATGGTGACCAACCAAACCGTTGAAATCAGTCGAGGCAACTCCCTCCACTACGGTGGCTATCAACCAGAATACAATGGTTGGCTGCATCTAGGAGCTGACGGTTCCGCTGATAATGGTTACAAGAAAATTATCGGTACCGAATATGGCTTTAGAAAAACTGCTGACGGCAAGGGAGAATGGTACAGAAAATAATTTCTGCCCCAATACCTAATTAACTCGAACAGGACTGGAAAACAGTTCTGTTTTTTTAGCTTTCCTAACGGACGTAATTTTAATATTTCTTTAAGATTAACTTTCTTGCAAAAGAGTAAGATTTGTCTCATCGAGATTACAATCTGTAATCGTTTTAAAGACTATTACGATAGGCTTTCATTAGTATGATACAATAGGCCCTGCATAAGGAGGTATGTTTTATGCAAGGAAAGAAAACTTATAAGATGCACAAGGTTAAAAAGCATTGGGTAAGCATTGCTGGTACAGCCACAGTCTTATCTGTCGCTTTATTAGCGAATAATCAGGTCAAGGCTGATGAACAAACAGAATCAACTGTTGTTCGGGCCGATAGCGCTGCTGTTGTAACCAAGCCTGCTGATGAGACCAGTCAGACTGACCAAGCACAGCCAGCGACTGCTGAACAAACGGCTACAGCTAATCAAAATCAGCAAGCTTCTGCTAATACTGCTGATCAAGCCCAAGAGCAAAGACAGGATACGGCCAATCAAGATAAATGGCAAGCTGTTGATCAAGCTAGCCAACCTGAACAAGTCGCTACTGCTGTCGATCAAGTTCAAAACGCAGCTAAGAGCGATGCTAACCAAGTAGTAAGTACGGATGTAAAAGATAGCCATGCTGTTGTCAGCAAGGATGATGCCAAGTCATCTTCAGACCAAGCAGCTGAGCAAGCTGGCTTCTACACAACTGGTAATAATGACTGGTATTATAAACAAGAAGATGGTAATTTAGCTAAAGGATTACAAACCATCAACGGTCAAACCCTTTACTTCGATACCAATACGGGTAAACAAGTTAAAGGTTCTGCTGTTACAATTGATGGTAAAGAATACTATTTCGACCAAGATACTGGTGACATGTGGAAAGATCGTTTCCGTCAAATTGATAAGCAAGACTATCGCGGTGTTGCTCCAGGTTCGAAGGTTGGGATTGCTTGGCTCTATTACCAAGCAGATGGTTCCGTTGCTTCAGGTTTGACCAATACACCTGATGGCCGCACTCTCATGTTTAATACTTATAATCACGAGCAAGTCAAGGGTAAACTGGTCAATACCGACGGTAGCAACTATCGTTACTTTGACCTGCATACCGGTGACATGTTGCGTAATACAAGCATCTATGATGGTAGCCAAAAATACAACATCGATGAGAACGGTATTGCAACCAAGGCCTAAGCAACAATTATTTTTCTACTCTAACGTGAGAACCTTCTTTTGAGGAGGTTCTTTTTTGATGTGAATATGCAAGAACTTTAATGTTACAAACCATTTTACGTTTTAATGAAAAAGATTCATTGGAGATTACAAGGGATTTACATTTTCCCATCGTTTTAAGAATCGTTACAGAATCCTTGAAATACTATGATACAATAAGCTTTGCATAAGGAGGTAAAGTCTATGCAAGGAAAGAATACCTACAAATTACACAAGGTTAAAAAGCATTGGGTAACCATTGCAGGAACGGCAACCCTTTTGTCGGCTTCACTCTTGGCCAACGGACAAGCAAATGCTGATGAACAGCAGGATTCAACTGTTGTTAGGGCTGATAGCACTGCCGTTGTTACCAAACCAGTTGACGCTCAGCAAACGAACCAGCCAACACAAATTCAAAATCAACAAGCAGACTATTCAGAATCAACTGATACTTCTGCAATTCAAGAACAAGTAGCTAATCAGGCTGACCAAGGTCAAAAATGGGAAGCTGTTGATACCAATGATAAAACTGTACAAGATGTCACTGAGCAAATGCAGACTCAGGCAGCGACTTCAGCTAATCAAGAACAGCAACCTTCTGCATCTGCAGAAGATGCCAAGGTTCAAGTTGGCTTCTTAACAACTGGGAAAAACGATTGGTACTACAGGCAAGAAGATGGTAACTTAGCCAAGGGGCTGCAAACCATCAACAGTCAAAAGCTTTACTTTGATCAGACAACTGGTCAGCAAGTTAAGGGAGCTACTGCTAAAATCGACAAAGACACCTACTACTTCGATGCTGATACTGGAGATATGTGGACCAATCGCTTTGCTGCTAATACGGATGGTAACTGGTTCTATTTTGGTCAGGACGGAAAAGCTGTTAAAGGTTGGCAAACCATTGATGGCAAACGATACTTCTTTGATCGCTTGACTGGGGTACAGGCAAAAAACACAGCTCTTAATACTGATGAGCTCCAAACTCATTATTTTAAAGACAATGGAGAAATAGCTACCGACCTTTTCTTCCAAAGCAAGGCGGGAGATTGGTACTACAATGATGAAAATGGAAACACTGCTCACGGCCGCGTGACCATTCATGGCAAGCATTACGCCTTCACAGACCGAGCGGGAACACAAATCAAGGGAAGTTATTATGCCGCTCCTTCTGGACCTTACAAATACTTCTATGATAGCAATAGCGGAGAGATTTTGACCAATAGCTTTGTCGCTGACCAGTATGGCAATTGGTATTACGTCAATCAGGAGGGAACCTCCGTTCAGGGAACCCAAACCATCAATGGAGAAACCTACTATTTTGACCCTTATACTTCTGTACAAGCCAAGGGACGCCTCGTTAAGACCGAGGACAATAATTATCACTACTTCTATAAGGATAGTGGTGACTTAGCCAAGGACACAAGCATCACCATTGGCAATCAAACCTACGTCATTGACGCTAATGGTATCGCTACTAGAGTTTATGGTAACTAAGTCAAATAGACAAAACCACTCGGGAAAATTTCACGGGTGGTCTTTTCTAATCTAAGAAAAATGGACTTAAAGCGCTAAACCAAAAAAGACTTCCTCAGTCCGAGGAAGTCTTCTCTGTATTGAGAAAATAAAATCTCAAATATTAGTTCCAGCCACGGTAGATAGCTGCGCCATCATTACCGAAGTAATAATATTGACCGTAAACGAATTTCCATTGGTTGGTAATCATGCTACCTGAATTTTCATCGAAGTAGCGTATCTTACCGTCGGAAGTCCTTACTGCTTTACCTTTAGCTTGAATACCATTTTTGTCAAAGTAAACACGTTGGCTACCAACTGTTTGCAGGCCTGTCAAGACTTTACCATTTTTCACATAGAGCCACTGACCTTGGGCGTTTTCGTACCAACCACTGCCAGTCACTAATTGGCCTTCCATGCTGTAAAAGCGGATATCTGAACCATCTTTGAAGGTTTGTCCCTTAGGATTTCCCGCTGTTTGAGCAGTGCCATCATTACCGAAGTAGTAAGTCTTACCGTTAACTGTTACAGACTTGTTGAAGGCTTGGTCGCCTGAATTTGCATCATAATAGCGAACCTTACCATCAGTTCCTGTTACCAGTTGTCCTTTGACTTGATGTCCATCTTCCTTGAAGTAAAGATGTTGACCATTGATGGTCTGTTCCCCAGTCAAGGCTTTACCAGATTGGATATAAACCCAATCGTGATTTGCAGTTTCATACCAACCGCTGCCTGTTACCAGTTGTCCTTTGAGGTTATAGAAACGAAGAGCACCTGAAGCATCCTTGAAGGTTTGTCCTTTGACAACGCTTGGATCAACCGCAACGCCATCATTTCCGATAACATAGGTCTTGCCATCAGCGGCCTTAACAGTCTTGTTGAAGACTTGTTCACCAGATTTAGCGTCGTAGTAACGGATCTTACCATCAGTACCCTTGACGATATCTCCCTTGACTTGTTGGCCGTTAGCCTTGAAGTAAAGTTTTTGGCCACGAATAGTTTGAGCACCAGTCACAGCTGCACCATCTTTACCAAGGTAAAACCAATTGCCTGCCTTATCTTCAATGAAGGTATCAGTCCACATGTCACCTGAATCGACATCGTAGAAGTAAAGTTTACCTTCGTCAGAAGTTACGAAGTCACCCTTAACTTGTTGACCGTTTGCTTCAAAGTAAAGTTTTTGTTTCCCAACGGTTTGAGCACCGGTAACGGCGACACCATCTTTACCTAGATAGTACCAGTGACCAGTCTTGTCAGCGATGAAGGTATTGGTTACAGCATTTCCATTATGTTGGTCAAAGTAACGAACCTTACCATCACGGGTGACAATAATCTTATCCTTAGCTTGAACACCATCTTTATCAAAGTATTGAACATTGCCATCAACAGTTGTCAAGCCAACGGCCATGTTACCGTCCTTGAAGTAACGCCAGTCATTACCAAATTGTTGGTAACCATTTTCATAGCGTTTACCGTCATTTGCGTAGTAATGGCTATTGCCTTGAGCATCTGTATAAATAGTGTTGCGAAGAGCCGTACCATTTTCAAGGAAGAAATAGTTAGCACCATTAATGGTTTGAGCGCCAGTCACCATATAACCGTCATTACCGAAGTAGTATAGATTGCCTGCTTCGGTAATGAAGCTTGCTTTGACTTGGTCACCAGTTGCACTTGAGTTATAAATATAACCCTTACCATCATAACGAATACCAGACTCTACAACCTTGCCGAGTAAGCTGCTTGGTAAGAAGAGTGTATCGCTGGCAACGTTGAAGTACTTGTTGCTGACTTGGTCGCTGAGGACATAATCGGCACCCCGGCCAAGAATATTACTTCCATTAAAGTACTTAGCAGACCATTGTTTAATCTTAACAGATGGATCAATCGCCTGACCAGTAGAGATTTGTTTCTTGGTAAAGAGTTCTGGATATTTTTCCTTTAATTCGTCAAGGAAGGCACCGCCGTATTTAGCTTGATAGTCATCACCAGAGCTCTTTGTATCTGTTACGTAGAGACTGTGATTAATTTGGCTTCCTGCGATTGGTTTGCCAAACTTATCTGTCCGAGTAACAGTGACCACTTCTTGTTTAGGGAAGGTGTACATTTGGTCTGGAACCCAGTCTGCCATAACCTTCAGGCCCTTAGCATGGAGAGCCTTGATAGCCTTAACCAATTGGTCGGCTGTACCATACTTGTTTGCTTTAGACATACCCAAGTCATAACGGTCGGTAAAGGCATAACCATTTTGAATGACAGAGTCAAGGAACTGACCGTCAGTAGATGAGACATACTGAGGAGCCATTTCAAAGTCAGTGATTCCCCATGAAACAAATTTATCAACATTGTTAGCAATAACAACATTGGTATACTCTTCTTCTTTTGTCGCAAAAGATTGGAAGTTAGAGAAACCTTCAAACATGACGCGAGAGTCCATGGCAGCATCTTGATGGAGTGATTTTCCATCGGTACTTGCTGTATCGCTAGCTGCTACACGAATATCTTGGTCATCTGCTGCTCCCACTGGTACCCAGACTTGAAGGAAACCAGAAACCTGAGGGTTAGCAACCCCCTTGAGATCGTCGTTCAAGAAGTAGAGGTAACCATTTTCATCTGTGCGCTTAACCAGACCAGCCTTGCTAGCATCAGCATCTGTAGCATAGGTTGCAACACCGTCTTTAGTTGATACCATAAGAGCACGGTATTCTTGGTTAGCGTGGGCAGCACCCATGTTGAGGGCTACAACCTTTCCATCCAAGCTAAAGTTGGGTTGGTTTCCCATAACAACGCCGACACCTGACGTACGAGTTGTCGCATCACCCTTATCGCTTTGTTTAAGGGCACCCTTACCATAACGGACAGAAGTCAAGATTTCGCCATTACCGATTTGGTAATTTTGCATAGCCTGACCACCTGAAACGTACTTCATACGAGCCTTTAGGAGTGATTCGATAGCATCGTAGTTCACAGTCTTATTAGCCATGTATTGGCCATCATCGGTGAACATATCTCCATAGTAGACACGTGGGATAGAGCCCTTGTTTGTGAGAAGCAGGGTGTAAGAGAGCGGCACATTGTAGTGAGTGTATTTTTTATCAGTCTTCTTGAGATCTTCGTTGTAAATCTTGAAAGCTTGATCAATTTCTTCTTGGGTGAATGAATAACCAAATGAATTTGGATTAATCTCAGCCTTAATAATATCACGAATGATATCCTGAACTTCACTATCATGAGCCCGAGCAAAGCTGTAACTTGGAACAGTTTCAACCTCACGGTCATCAACCTCACGGTCAACCAAACTGTTGTGAATCAAAGGATTCAAACCAGAACGAACATCGGTTGGCTTAGCTAAAGACCAAAGCATGGACAGACGGAATTTGTTATCCATGTTCATGAGGTTGTCCCCATCATCATGGAGGTAAGGTGTGTCGTTATCACTCCAAGCCTCTACGATAGAGACATGATCATTAGCCTTCTTGTTGCTCTTATCAATGCCATAAGCAGCTTTGAGGTAGTCGCTGGAGATTTGCAGAAGGTCAGCATCGACATTATCTACCGCATCAACACGGATAGAGTCAAAGTTAGCATCCGCATCTTTAGCATAGATAGTACCGAAGTTGAGCAGGTAATGCAGCCAGTTGAGTTGCTCTGCTTGAACGACGGGATTAGAGTTATCCACGTCGTTAGCCAGAAGGAACTCATAACCACCCAACGGGTCGTTAGCATTGTAGGTGAAACGAGAGTCCAGGGAACCAGTTTGGTTAGTTGGTGTGCGATTGAGCAAACGATAGTTCGATTGCGTATCTGGTGTCAAATCAGATTGGTTATCGAACTTGAGGGCACCATTTTGCAAGTGGTCATCGTATGGCTTTTCGCTTTCACCATTCCATTGTGGTTGAGTTTTAACAAAAGCTGAGATAGCTTCACGCAACCATTTGGTATTTTGTTCAGTTGTAATCTTTTGTTCGATACGGGCTTGAACCAGTTCAGCTGCTGCTGTCAGGTCAGCCTGGCTTGTTTCAGCGGTATAGGTTTTATCGATACCAACAACCTTGTTCATGTAGTTAACATAGTTGCGTTTGGTTTCGGTATCTGGCCACCAAGCCATGAGAAGCGGGCGGAAGTCATCTTTGCCAGATTCTGTCCAAGTTTTTCCGTCTTTCAGGATTGATTTTGGACGATACCAAGAGTCAGCTGTCAGGTAGTTATCAACGGCTTCAAAATTTTCAGCTGAGGTGCTGTAGGCACGGTTATTAGCTGCAAATATTGTTGCATTTTGACTTACAGCTAAACTGGACTTGTCGGCATCAACCTTGCTAGTGTCCTTGTAAGCGCCAGTTTCATCAAAGTAATAAATCTTATCACCAACGCTGACAGCAAAGTTTTTCTTAACATTGCCATCTTGGTCGTAGTAATAATATTTACCGTCAACCTGCTTAACATTTGACATTTTAGCCAAGTCTGATGGAATTGAATCAGATTCAGCAGTAGCCACATTCTTGGCTTCTGCTAACATCTCATCTGTAAAACCTTGGTTCTCATTTTCAGTCGGAACCCACTTAGCTTCATTAGCATTTGTGGTTGTTTGAGCTGCCGTGTCTGTGCTAGCTGTTGTTCCTTGAGTTTGCTCTGCTGCTGATGCTTGATCTGTTGCTGCATCAGTTGAAGCAGATTGTTCTGAAGTTGCTGTTGCAGCAACTTCAGTAGCATCAGCTTTCTGACCAGCATCAGTCTGATTGCCGGCCTGAACAGCTTGTTCAGCATTATCGCCTGCAGCATCAGTATCAGCGCTAGCGACTGAAGCACCAAGGGCTGAAGCCAACATGGTGGCAGATGCAACGGAGAGAGTTACCCATCTCTTTTTCACCTTATGCATCTTAAAACGTACATTCTTCTCCATGAACGGAGTCCTCCTAATTTGAAAAAAATAACGATCGTTAACTTTTTAGTAGTTAAGACTACTCTAATCGTCAATTTATTTTACCACAATTTACAATTTATTTCTAGTTATTAACATTTTATTAAACCTTTCCTTCTGGATTTCACTTTTAAACTGGTGTCATTCTCATCAAAAACCGGTCTTATACTATTTTAGTCCCTTAGACTTCTGTAATACTTTGTCATATTTTAGGTTCAATGAAAACCAAAGGTTCATTTTTTAGAGTTTCTAACGCAGCTAGTTTATCAGTGATTGAAAATCACTGATAAACTGCGGTAATCGCTAGGGTGACTGACCTAGCTGCCTGACTCTTTCATTTTCAAATAGAGCATCGGTTTTGAAAACGCCATGGCGTTAGTTGTGCGGATGCAAGAATAAACCGTTTGGGGAAGGGGTTGTTAAATCCAAAGGCGTTTCATGGCGACACGAAGTTAGGACAGTCAATTTTACTGGCCTAACTGAGTTAGCGAGAGAGTTACGTCATAGAGATTGGCGTTAGGGGGTCGGACAAAAAAGGGCTTGGACAGTCGGCAAAACCTTCGTGGTCCCTCACTTTCCCATTTCAAGGTGTCAGGCTAAAATAGTCCACCAGACATTTTGAATCCCCGAAAATTTCCCTTATTGGTAACAGCGCAACTGTTACCAATAATACCACTAGAGCGAAACTATCAGATTAAGCGCACTTCGTTTGCTATTCCTCTAAACTGTTTAGCAAACCGGTTGAAATCTCTGATTTTGATTTTCACTAAGGATAAGTCAGTATAAAGGGGTGAAAACTGAGAGCCAAAAAAAAACAGGCTTGAAGCCTGCTTTTTAAACTTATTTTGCGATTGGGTAAACAGAAACTTGTTTCTTATCGCGTCCTTTACGTTCGAAACGAACCACACCTTCAACCTTAGCGAAGAGGGTATCATCTCCACCACGGCCAACATTAGCACCTGGATAGATACGAGTTCCGCGTTGACGGTAAAGGATTGAACCACCAGTTACTGTTTGGCCGTCTGCAGCTTTTGCACCAAGGCGTTTGCTTTCTGAGTCACGACCATTTGAGGTAGAACCTCCACCTTTTTTGTGGGCGAAGTGTTGCAAGTTAGAAAGATTAAGTTTAATCATAATAATTTCCTTTCGTTGAATACTTATTTAATGATAGGTTGGGCAACATATTCCGAAGAATTTTCCGCTAAATTTTCTAGTCCAATACGGACCGAATCAAATAGCGTCTGCCAAACCCTCTCTTGGTCAGGAGTTAAGCCTTGCGGTCTTTGAATCCGCAAGTAGCCTCCCTCATTAGCCATTTCAAGCTTGGCTTCCTGCCCCGTCAAAACTGCTACTGAATTAGCAAAGTTGAGCGTCAGCATGGAAACCGCAGCACAGACAATATCAAAGCCATACTCACCACTGCCAGCATGGCCTGAGACTTCCATCTCTGACCAGCCACTAGCACCTTTTGTAAATACCGCTTGAATCATCTGATCACCTTAAGCCTTGATTGACTTGATAAGGACCTTAGTGTAAGGCTGACGGTGACCTTGTTTGCGGTGGCTACCTTTTTTAGGTTTGTACTTGAAAGTTACAACCTTCTTTTGTTTTCCTTGCTTTTCAACAGTTCCAACAACGCTAGCTCCGTCAACGAGTGGGCTACCAACCTTAGTAGCATCTCCACCGACAAGAACAACTTGGTCAAAAGTAACTTCTGCTCCTGCTTCTACGTCAAGTTTTTCAACGTAGATGGTCTGACCTTCTTCAACTTTAACTTGTTTTCCACCAGTTTTGATGATTGCGTATGTGCTCATTATGCACCTCCTATAAGATTTTTGTGTGAAGGAATTCTCCTTCTTGTGAAGACTCGCCTAGAATCGTGAGAGCCGAACTCTTACTTAGAAGAGACCTTTATGCAAGGCCTCCAACGATTTTCGTGCGGTTGCACAGGATGTGCATATCAGTCAACAGTCTTATTTTACCACTAGCAGCTAATAATTTCAAGCCTCAACCTACCCACTTCTAGTTTTACTATCAACGAGGTATTGCTAGGTTTAATTGTCTTTTTAATGGTTGGGGGAGAAAATTCATGTAATGGACAAGCTGGGGCGATAAAATGTGACTACTCCATTGGCTATCCGTCAGTGCAAAGACTTACGCACTCCAAGCTACCACTGCAAATTAACCAAGTCATTCATCTCCTGATAGGCTGTATCAACCTTATATTTCATGGTAGCATCCAGGTCCTTGCGGTATTTACCACCTTGAATGAAGTCTTCTAGGATTAGGGTCTGGTAGTTATAGGCATCATAGCCCTCATCCACCTTTTGGCCTGTAGCTTGGCGCCAAACCATGGTTGGATGGGCTTTGACAGTTTTAATGCTAGTCATCTTCCCCTTCTTCTCAAAGGTGACATCCATAAGCAATCCTCTTTCTGTCCAGATATCATCAACTGTTTCTTGGTTTTGGTTGGAAATAAAGTTACCCATGGAATAAATGATAAATTTCTTCTGTCCATCCTTCTTGATGGTTTCTGCTGGCTCTACTACGTGGGGATGACCACCAAAGATGACATCTGCACCCCAATCAATCATCTTATGATAGAGTTGGACCTGTTCATCAGTTGGTTGCTTCTGGTACTCGACCCCCATTTGAGGCATAACAATAGTGACATCCGCCTTTTTCTCTGCCTGAGAAAGTTCAGCCTTAATCTTTTTTTCATCTAAGTCGGATAGATGCTTTTTATAGTCGCTCTTGCTCAAATTGGCTTCCATACCATTATAGCCATAAGAATAACCCAGAATAGCTATCTTAATCCCATTGACATTTTTAATGAGAAAGTCTTCCTTTTGGCGATTCTTTTGATAAATGCCAATGGTATCAAGGCCCAACTTGTTGAAGGTCTGAGCGGTTTCCAAAGCACCAGACAAACTAGAATCTAAGATGTGATTGTGGGCCAGATCAATGACATCATAACCCGTGTCCTTCAAGGTCTGGGCGATGGAACTGGGGGCATTAAAAAGGGGATAGCCGGCTAGGGGATAGTCACTACTGATGGTGCCCTCATAATCACCCAAGGACAAATCCGCATCCGAAATCCAATCCTTGGCATATTTGAAATAGGGCGTGAAATCATAGGAACCATCTGGCTGGCGAGCACTCATATAGAGAATGTCATGAATTAAAATATCCCCATTAGCTACAACTCTGGCAGTATGCACCTGATTTGAGCTAGTCTGAGAGCTTTTGAATTGGCCTGAATAGTCATAGATAGCTGCAAAAATTAGAATAACTCCAACCAAAGTCAGGCAGACTAGGCTGGTTTTAGAAACCGATAATCTCTTCATAAAAATCCCCTTTTTTCTTACTATTATAGCATGATTGCGCTTCCAAAAAAGACATTATTAAAAAATTTATCTTTATTAGTAAAACACCTGAAATTTATAAAAAAACTCAACAAAAGCCAAGAAAAAACTGGCTGAAAACCTGCTAAGAAGCTGGCTGTCAGACAGTCAATTTTTATTTTATTTTTCAGAGGTGAAATTTTAATATAACTCTCAGCTGCAGATCCGTCGGGGAATAGGCAAAAAGGCAAGTCTTCATGGAGGCCTATTCGCCTATCCAAGGCGAATCTTAACCCCAGCACCTTCAATCAAGCTGGCTAGGCTGGCAAAATCTGCTAAGTCAGCAGACGAAAAATTTGCTTGGCTGGCCATGACTTGATAGGCTTCTTGATTTTCATAGTAGTAATGAGGTGTCAGGTGGTAGCCATTAGACTGGTAGAAAGCCAAGCGGCGGAGGCGCTGACCGTAGTTGGTCGCCATCTGGTCCAGGGACTCAATGACTAGAACTCTTACTCGCTGGCCAGCCTCCTGAGCCACTTTATCTAAAATAGCCGAACCATAGCCCTTAGACCGTTGCTCTTCTGCTACAGCCAGAAAGAGGAGATAATAGCAGCTCTCCGACTTGAGACTATAGCTAAAGCCACAGAAGGTTGGGCCATCAAAGTAGGCTTGGAAGTCAGCTTGGCCAGTCTGGGCTAAATTCTCCATCCAAGTTAAGGGCAGGCGTTCGGCCTCAGGAAAGGCAGTCTTGTAAAGGGCCTTAACCGCTGGGTAAAAGGATGAAATGGGACTAATAGTCTTGGAAGTTAAAGACATAAGGGTCACTTTCTAATTCAGCTTACCTAGATATCTGCGAAAACAAAGGGCACTGCCAGGGTGCTTTTATCAACTTTGACAGCCTCGCACTTAGAGACTTTGAGATTTACAAGAGGTCGTCGATAAGTTGGTCTACAGCATCGGCCTGGTTATCTGGGGTAATTTCAGAAACCTTGATACCGGCTACTGCCCGCCCAACCAAGCCCTCGACATCCAAGCGAGCTTCGTATTGCTCAACATTCTTAATCTTAGGATTGGTCTTGGGACGATCTGGGGCAAAGATGGTGCAGCAATCCTCGAAAGGTTGAATAGAAATCTGGAAGGTATCAATCTTTTCAGCAATGTCAATGATTTCCAGCTTATCCATGGTAACCACAGGTCTAATAACTGGTGTGCTGGTCACCGCATTGATAGCCTGTATGGATTCAAGGGTTTGACTGGCAACCTGTCCCAGACTTTCACCATTGATGATAACCAAACCATGACGCTCTTGGCGAATACGGTCGGTAATTCGCATCATAAAGCGACGGGTCAGGGTCATCAGGTAGGCCTCGGGGGCCTCGGCCTTGATTTCTTCCTGAATTTCTGTAAAAGGCACTTCGATGAATTGAATATTTCCACCAAACTTGGTCAGCTTGCGGGTCAAGTCCTGAGCCTTTTTGAGGGCACCAGGACTGGTGTAAGGTGGGCTGGCAAAATGGACTGCTTCAATATCAACACCCCGCTTGAGGGCCAGATAACCAGCGACAGGTGAATCAATGCCACCCGAAAGCATGAGCATGCCCTTCCCCGCCGTACCAACAGGGAGACCGCCAGCCCCCTTGATTTCCTCATAGGAAATATAGGCTGCTTCGTCACGAATCTCAACCTTGAGGGTGATGTCGGGCTTCTTCATTTGGGCCTTGATATTTGGGAGAACATCAAAGACAGCGGAACCCAAATCTTGATTGAGCTCACGACTGTCCAACTCAAACTTGTGGTCGCTTCGCTTGCTGGAAACCTTGAAAGTCAGGCCTTCATGATAGAGACCTGTCATGATTTCTTGGACAGCCTGACGTAGGGCAGTCATGTCTTTTTTCAGCTTATAAACTGGGGAAAAAGCCTGAATCCCAAAAATCTGTTTGAGACTTTCGGCGACAGGATGATAGTCGCTGCCATTGAGGAAGACATGACCTCGGTCGCGGTCTGCCGTCACTTGGACCTCTGGATAGATGGAGAGAACATCCTGGATGTTGCGTCTAAGTTTGTTGATGAAACGCATCCGGTTCTTGCCCTTGGTTGACAGCTCACCATAGCGAATCATAATTTCAGAATACTGCATGTTAGTGTCAAAAGTCCGACGGAATTTTTGCCGGACATCCTTTCTTCTTGCTGGTCTTTAACGGACTTTTTTTGTCTTTTGGTAAACTTGCTTGAAAATGGTCAAGGATTGTTCAACCTGGCTCATATCATTGTCATCATCGAGACTGATGCGGACTGCCGTCTGAGCCTCCTTGGTTGGCACGCCCATAGAAATCAGGGTTCCAGCTGGCTTACCAGCCTTGGAGGAGCAAGCACTGGTGGTCGAAATGTAAATCTGGTGCTCTTCAAAGGCATGGACAAGGACCTCACCCCGCACCCCTTTGATGCCAAAGGTCAAAATATTTGGAGCAAAGTCATCAGTTTTTCCAGAAAAAAGCCTGATGTCAGGATATTTGCTAAGTTCATCGTAAATGACAGCCTTCATCGCTGCAATCCGAGGCAGAGCTTGGGCTTCCTTGGCTAGGGTTAATCGCAAGGTCTTAGCCATGGCTGCAATTCCTGCTAGGTTTTCAGTGGTTGACCGCAGGTCCTTTTCCTGACCACCACCGGTTAAGAGGGGATTGATACGTTTGCCGGTCTTTTTATAGAGAAAGCCAACACCACGGACAGCATGAAACTTGTGCCCCGAAAAAGAAGCAAAATCAACCCGGTCAGTCAGATAGCTGGACGTCGGAACTTTCCCAATTGCCTGGACCGCATCCACGTGGAAAGAAATGGTCGGCTTGTCAGCCAGGAGCTCTGAAATAGCCTGAATGGGCTGGATAGAACCGATTTCATTATTGACGGCCATGACCGACACTAAAATCGTGTCAGGACGCAGCAAATCTGCCAAGGCTTGGACATCAAGGAAACCCCGCTCATCAACTGGGGCAAAGGAGATCTCAAATCCCTGTTCTGCCAGCCACTTGGCCGATTCTTTGACTGCTGGGTGCTCAATATCAGAAACAATTATATGCTTGCCATAGCGGGCCTTTTCAAAGGCCACCCCCTTGATGGCCCAGTTGTCGCTCTCCGTTCCACCGGAGGTGAAAAAGATTTCCTGGGCCGATTTTCCCAGTAATTGAGCAATCTGCTGGCGAGAAGCTTCCAGCAGACGGGTAGCCTGGTCGCCAAGATTGTGGAGGCTGGATGGATTTCCAAAAATCTTGCTTGCCACCTCTTGGTAGGTGGCAAGAGCCTGAGGATAGGGCCTTGTTGTCGCGGAGTTATCAAAATAAATCATAAGTTTTCCTTTTAAAGTCAATTGCTTTTATTATAGCACAATTTGCGGGTCTGGCTAAGGGAAAGATTCCCCAGAGAAAGTGAGATTTCCCTAGTTTATTTATGGAAAATTTATCTGAATTTGGTACACTAGTAATTAGAAATATTTTTAAGGAGATTAAATTCATGGCACAATACTCACGTTCGGAACGCAGAAAGAAAGAAAATGCTGAACTCAGCCACACACCAATCAGAAAAGAAGAACCAAGAAAACCCCTACCCAAGGCTCGTACTAGTAAGAAAATCGCCCGCGGGGCTAAGAAGGGCTTCTCGGCACTCCAAAAATTAGTCGCTATTGCAGCGGGACTCGTAACAATCTTGGGGGCACTTGGAATCTTCGCTATTACTCGCAATGGCTCAAGCAAAAGTAACAACGATAGCAACCCTTCAAGCTCTGTTGTTAAAAGTAGTGAGAATAATCAGTCAAGTACAGATACTCAAAACAGCTCTAGCGATGCCAATGCCGACCAAAATCAAGACGGGCAGTCGGATGACCAAAGCCAAAGCCAAAGCCAAAGCCAAGATCAGTCTCAAGATGGTCAAACAACCGATAGTCAAAGTCAAGATCAAAGCCAAAGTAATCAAGACACCCAAGGTGCTGACCAGGGCCAAACTGGTGGCGATACTAACTAAACACCTCAACAATAATGCTAAGCTATCAAGAAACCTTGCAAGCCATCCATAGTCATAAGGCCAATGGACGCAGACCTGATTTTAAGCGATTAAATTGGATATTAGACAAACTGGGGAGGTCTCAAGCGGGCTTTCCCAGTCTTCATATTGTCGGAACCAACGGTAAGGGCTCGACAACTGCCCTCCTGCAAGCTATCTTTACCACTGCTGGTTACAAGACAGGAACCTTTACCTCTCCCTTTATCACCCGCTTCAATGAAAGAATTGCCATTGATGGGCAACCTATTAGTGATAAAGAGCTGGTTGAGGTCTTTGACCTGGTCAAACCTTGGTTGGACCAGGTCGCTGAGACTGAATTTGGCTCCTTGACCGAATTTGAATTGGTGACGGTTCTTGCTTTCCTCTACTTCGAGCGGATCCAGCCGGTGGATATAGCGATAATCGAGGCTGGCATTGGTGGTCGCTTCGATTCGACCAATGTCATCAATCCCCTAGCAACCATCTGCACTTCTATTGGCTACGACCACACGGATACCTTAGGAGAGCGACTAGCAGACATCGCCTGGCAAAAGGCTGGTGCCATCAAGCCGGCTAAGCCCATTGTCCTTGGACAAGTTCCGCTTGAGGCTCAGACCGTTTTTGAAAATGAAGCGAAAAAGTTAGGTGCTGCTCTCTACCAAGCTGGTTGTGATTTTCAAGTAAAGGATAGGGAAGACAGTTTTGATTTTATGAGCCCTCAAGGCAATCTAGAAAATCTCTCTCTATCCCTTATGGGCCCTCACCAGAGGGACAATGCTGCCCTAGCCCTTGAGACTGCCCTCCTCCTTCAAGCCGTTTTTCCCAAGCTAGATGAAGAAGCTTTCAGAATTGGCTTGCAGACAGCGACTTGGCCCGGACGAGGTGAGCTGGTTAGACCTAATATTCTCCTAGATGGCGCCCACAATCCCCAAGGCATTGGGGCCTTGCTTGAGCTCCTAGAAACAGACTTTCCCAATTCCTCTAAGCATCTCCTCTTTGCAGGTCTCAAAAGGAAGGATTTGGCAGGAATGTTGGAGCTTCTGGACGGACAGGACTTGACGATTACCAGCTTTGATTTCCCAGGGGCTGCTGAATTGGCCGACTATCCCGACTATTTTAAGAAGATTGAGGATTTCAGGGACTGGCTGAGTCAGGCCCAAGATTCCCAAGCACTCTATGTCGTGACTGGCTCTCTCTACTTCATCTCCCAGGTTCGCCACTTTCTCTTAGACAAAGAAACTCCCTAACCAATGCGGTTGGGGAGTCTTTTCTATAGCAGTATTAAACCGTTGCTTGCCCTTTGAACGAATTAGCTCTGGATAAGTTCGGGGAGGGACTTCTTTTGACTTACCGCATAGTAACGAATTCTTCTGCACCAGTTGGGTGGATGGCAACGGTGGCATCAAAGTCAGCCTTGGTTGCTCCCAGTTTGACAGCGACTGCGAAGCCTTGTATCATTTCATCGACACCATAGCCGATACCGTGGAGGCCGATGACCTTTTCTTCTGGTCCTTGAACCACTAGTTTCATCCGAGCGACTTGGCGGTGGTCAGCTAGGGCTGTGTACATGGAGGTAAAGCTAGAGGTGTAAGTTTTGATTTGGTCTTGGCCAAAGGCTTCGATTGCTTGACTTTCTGTATAGCCAACCTTGCCCATGGCTGGGTGGCTAAAGACTACCGTTGGAACATTGGTGTAATCCAGTTTGGCCTCACTTTGATTATTGAAGAGACGTTCAGATAGGAGCCGACCTGCCTTGACAGCAACTGGGGTCAGCTCCAGCTTGCCATTAATGTCGCCGATGGCATAGAGACCTGGGACGTTTGTATTTTCATAGGCATCAGCCTCAATAAAACCACGCTTATTGAGGGCCACACCAGTATTTTCCAAACCGTAACCCTGGGTATTAGCCACACGACCGATGGCCCAAATCAGCACGTCGGTTTCATGCTCCTGACCATTCTCCAAAACAAGGGTCAGGGAACCATCAGGATTCTTACGGACTTCTTTGGGTGTAGACTCTTTGTGGAGGGTTGGACCGTTTTTTTCCATCTCCTCCATGAGGGCATCGGTCAGATAGGTATCCCAATTTCGTAAAGGCCGGTCGTGGCGGACAAAGAGGTGGCTGTCGCTGCCAAGGGCATTGAGCACGCCGGAAATTTCGACCCCAATATAACCCGCACCAACGACGGCAGCACGCTTAGGAATTTGGTTCAATTCAAAGAAACCATCGGAAGTGATGCCGTATTCGGCACCAGGGATATTAGGAATGCGGGCGTGACCGCCGGTCGCAATCAAAATATGGGGAGCCGTATAAGTTTGGCCGTTGGCTTCTAGAGTATGGGCATCGAGAAAGCGAGCGCAGGCATTAAGCACTTCAACGCCATTGGCGGCAAAACCACGCTCATAGGAACCGTGAATCCGGTCAATATAGGCCTGGCGATTCTGCTTGAGGGTAGCAAAGTCAAAGTCGCTAGAAGCCACTTTGAAGCCGTACTCGCCGGCATACTTACCAATGGCTTCGGCAACCTGGGCTCCATACCACATGACCTTCTTGGGCACACAGCCACGATTGACGCAGGTTCCGCCAGTTTCCTGAGCTTCAATCAGGAGAACCTTAGCTCCGTGCATGGCAGCTCGATTAGCCGAAGCAATCCCGCCTGAACCGCCTCCCAAAACAATATAATCGTATGTCTTTACCATAGATGTTCCTCTCTCTTGTTTGCAGGTAGGCCTAAAACCTTTGGCTTTAGGCCTTTCTGATTACTACTTTTAAGTCAAGATTACCATAAAAGCCTGAGGTGGGCAAATTTCTGCTACGGGGCAGGAAATGGAGAGGTGGCGGACTTTTGAGCTATTAAAAATCCTAGCCAGAAGGTTCTGGCTAGGGATTTGAAAGGGGACGAATTTATCTGTCCAATTCACAAGCAAAGGATTTTTAGCGTTTGTTTTCTGATCGCTCTTCAATCAGTTCTTATCGCTGGGCACTTTCTCCTTCTCCATCTCCGTCAATCTGGTCTTCAAATCTTGGGCCACATTTCTGGGGACACCGCAGTTGACGATGTCATCAACTTCAGCCTGCTGGATTTTGGTCAGGCTCTTGAAATGCTTGAGCAGGATCTGTTTGCGTTTAGGTCCCAAGCTTGGAATACCATCCAGTTTGGAACTGAAACTGTTCTTACTTCTAACCTGACGGTGGAAGGTGATGGCGAAACGGTGAACCTCATCTTGGACTCTTTGGAGGAGGAAGAATTCTTGCGAATTGCGGGGGAGGTCTATGACCTCTAAGGGGTCGCCGAAGAGGAGCTCGTGGGTCTGGTGCTTGTCATTCTTTTGCAGGCCGGCGATGGGAATATCCAAGCCCAGGCAGTTCTGGATGACATCTTTGGCAATATTGACCTGACCTTGCCCACCATCAATAACAATCAAATCTGGAGGGGTCAGGCCATCGCGTATGACGCGACTGTAGCGACGGTAAATAACCTCGCGCATACTGGCGTAGTCATCAGGACCGATAACGGTCTTAATCTTGAACTTGCGGTAGTCCTTTTTGCTAGGTTTGCCGTCAACAAAAACAATCATGGCAGCAACGGGACTGGTTCCTTGGATATTGGAGTTATCAAAGGCCTCAATCCGTCGGGGGGCAGGAATATTGAGCAGTTGGCCCAGATTTTCGATGGCTCCCTTGGTCTTTTTAATGTCCTTTTCTAGAAGGTCAAATTTTTGTTGCAGGCTGACTCGGGCATTCTTGGTGGCCAGATTGACCAGCTGCTTCTTCTCGCCCCGTTGGGGTTTGACCACCTTGGTCTTGACGACTGCCTTGACCAAGTCAGCATCAATATCCTGAGGAATAAAGACTTCCTTGGGCAGGAAGTGCTTGCTTTCCCGATAAAATTGGCCGACATAGGTCAGGAAATCTTCCTCAGGCTCATTATAGTAGGGGAACATATTGACATCTCGCTGAATCAACTTCCCCTGGCGAACAAAGAAGACCTGAACACACATCCAACCCTTATCCACATAGTAACCGAAAATATCTCGGTCCTTCATGTCTTGGTTCATAATCCGCTGCTTGGTGCGGAGTTTGCTGATGGCTTCTAGCAGGTCACGGTATTCGGCGGCCCGCTCAAATTCCATAAGCTCAGAAGCCTTGAGCATCTTGTCCTTAATCTGATCAACAATCTTATTGTCCTTGCCGTTGAGGAAATTTTTGACATCCTCCTTGAGACTATCCCAATAGGCCTGGTCGGTGTGACAGACGGTGTGGGCCTTGCATTGTCCCAAATGATAATAAAAGCAGACCTTGTTGGCAGGATTGGTACACTTTTTAAAGGGAAAAATCCGATCCAGCAGCCGCTTAATTTCGGTGGCAGCTCCAGAGTCCGGATAGGGACCAAAATAATTGCCGTCCTTGCGGTGGACCTGACGGGTAATCATGAGCCGAGGGTAAACCTCATTGGTAATCTTGATATAGGGGTAGGACTTATCATCCTTGAGGCGAATGTTGTACTTAGGCATATTCTTCTGGATGAGGTTGATTTCCAGAAGCAGGGCCTCGGTATTGGAGCCCGTGACAATATATTCAAAATCGGCAATTTCTGAGACCAACATCTCAGTCTTGGTGTCATGGCTACCGTGGAAATAAGAGCGAACCCGATTTTTCAAATTCTTGGCCTTACCAACATAAATAATTGTGCCATTTTTATCCTTGTGGATGTAGCAACCAGAACTATCTGGTAGCAACTCCAACTTGTGTTTAATCAGTTCATTCATAAAGATATTATAACAAATTTACTTGGCCTACTTAGGGATTTAAAATGCCGACCTATCCATTTTTGTCTATCCTCAAACTGATCAAGGTAGAACTAGATTTTTTAATTAAAGAAATTATTATTCACATATTGTAAAACGCTTACATATATTTTATAATGGTCGTGAAAATTCAAAAAAGGAGGAAGCCATCATGATAGATAGCTCATCTATGGAAAGTAAACGGACTGGTTGGTATATGCATAAGCGTGGTAAACACTGGATTTTTGGCTGTAGCCTTGTTACCCTGCTCGTCGCAGGGCTGGCACTCGCAAGCCCCGTCTATGCTGAGGATACCACTGCAACAACTGCTAGTTCTTCCAGCACCCAGTTGGCTGATGCTGGCGGAATTTCTGAAAAATCAGCAGACAATTCAGCAACGACTTCTACTTCTGCAACAGATAATCCAACGACTGTTGCTGATAAGCAAACCACTCCAGAAAGCCAAGATGCTTCTACTGGAGACGAAACTAGCAAAAGCGATGTCACACCTGAATCTGGTGAAACTGATGGGAAAGCAGCTGCTGATACTTCTACTGCAGCCGTTTCTGTTGAAGCTAATGAGCAAACGGATGTGGATTCAAGCAAGGGGGAAACTTCAACTGTCAAGCCTGCCGATGTAGCAGTCACCCTTGAAAAGGCCGATGCAGCCCAAGTTGCTGAAAAGGGCTATCAGACTAACTTGACTAATCTCAAACCAACAAATGGAACTTGGGAAGTTCGAGACGACGGTCTCTACAGCAATGCTATTGACAAGGGTGACAGTTGGGAACTCTCTGATATTCAGGCTGATAATTTTGTCTATTCAACCGATGTTAAATTTCTCAAAGACCAAGGAGCTGTCGGTCTAATCTTCCGCAGCACTGATCCCAACAATGTTCAAAATAGCTATGCCATCAACATTGATGGAGGAACAAAGAAGAGCAAATTCTGGCGGTGGCAGGATGGTCAGGATCAACAACTGATTGATGAAAAAGAGATTAGTCCAAGTGACGATGGTAACTATTTCATCAGAGTTGTCGCTCTTGATTCCTGGCTATCCTTCTACATCAACGGTCAATTAATCGGTTCTACCGGCGATTATACCCTACAAAAAGACGACAGGGGACAAACAACTGTTATCAAGGATGGCTATCTGGGCTTGCTTAACTGGAATAGCGAAGTGGTATTCCAAAATACCTACTACACGCCAATTACCGATGACTTAAATCCAGAATTAGAAGATGTTACTGTCACATCCGACCAAGGTAGCGTCGAAAAGAAAGGTCAGTTCTTGGCCAATGCTCCGATTAATATCCAGTATGTTGATAATGCCACGACTAGTGTAAAACTAACTATTAAGCCAAAAAATAATCAGGCGGATATCAAGATTACCGATAGCACCGGCAAGGAATATCAATTAACTGACAGCATTCCTCTGGCTGTTGGTGCTAATTATCTAACGGTGACCAGCACTGTTACGACTGAGGCTAATCAGGCCAGCCTGACCTATCGCATCAATGTCCATCGGCGACAAGCGAATGACGTTTATTACAATGAACTCTTCCGCGACCAATACCACTACTCTGTCAAGGATGGCTGGGGCAATGACCCTAACGGTCTGGTCTACTATAAGGGCAAATATCACCTCTTCTATCAATTCTATGATGATAATGTTTGGGGACCAATGCACTGGGCTCATGCGACCAGCACCGATTTGATTCATTGGGAAGAGCAACCAATTGCCCTCTACCCTGACACCAACGGGACCATGTTCTCAGGTTGTATTGTCGTCGATGAACACAATACTTCTGGTTTCTTCAAAGATGGAGAAGGCGGACTGGTTGCCCTAGTGACGGCTGATGGCAACGGCCAACGTATTAAGTTGGCCTATAGCTCAGATGAGGGGCAAACCTGGACCAAGGTGGATCAAGTTGCGGCAGACTGGTCTAATGACCCGCTGCAAAGCAAGGATTTCCGCGACCCTAAGGTCTTCCATTGGAATAACAAATGGTTCATGGTTCTAGCTGGCGGTCCATTGCGTATCTATTCTTCCGATAATCTAAGAGATTGGTCGGTTGAATCGACCTACCCAGACATCCAAACCGAATGTCCTGACCTCTATCCGATTCAAACCGATGATGGTACTGTCAAATGGGTCCTTTCCCGAGGTGGCCGCTACTACAAGGTTGGCGATTTCAAGCAAGTTGATGGTAAATGGACCTTCTGCCCAGATCAGGCCTATCAGGATTCCGATGGCATTATGAATTTTGGTAAAGATTCCTACGCTGCCATGACCTATTATGTACAGAATTTTGGTAGCGAGGCCAATCCTACCATTCCAAAATTAACAGAACTAAACTGGATGAATACCTGGGACTACTGTAACCTAGTCGGTAAGACCCTTGACCAAGACTTCAACGGAACCTATAATCTCAACCTGCAATTGGGATTGACCAAGGAAAATGATAGATATGTCTTGACGCAAACTCCAATTAAAGCCTACGAGTCTCTTCGCGACACAGCTAAGGCTATAAACTATCAGGATGTTACGGTTTCGGCTAATAATGATTTACTCAAGGATGTTAAATCCGATAGCTATGAAATCGTCTCAACCTTTAGGCCAAGTGCAAGTACCACGAAGGTTGGCTTTAAATTACGGCAATCACAAGACCAAGTCACTGTTGTCTCTTATGATCTACAAACTCAAGAACTCTCAATCGACCGTAGCAAATCAGGCATTATTATTAACGATAAATTTGCTGAAGTCAACAAGCAAAAGGTAACGACAAATGCTGATGGTAGCATTTCTCTTCATATCTTTGTCGACCGCGCTAGCCTTGAAGTCTTTGCTAAGGGAGACACTGTAGCTGGTGCCAACCAAATTTTCCCAGCTCCTGATAGCCTTGGAGCCAGTGTCTTCACGGAAGGTGGCGACGCTAAAGCTGATATTGCCTTTTATCCACTTAAGTCTATCTGGACCAATAAGGTCGTAACAGACAAGCCATTCAAACTTGTCGGAACCGGCCAGGCTGAAACACGCTTGAATACTGGTCAGTCAACAAGTTTCAAGGCCTACCTAGCACCTGCTCAAGCCAAGCAGGAAGTAAACTGGCAATTAGATAAGTCTGACCTAGTTGACTTTAGTCAATCTGGTAATAAGGTGACCTTGACTGCCAAAAAGGCTGGCAGTTTAACCCTGACGGCAAGCTCTAAGGAGGATCCTAGCTTGACCAAGGTTTACAAAATTAATATCTTTGAGAATAATTTTAAGACCAACTTGAAAAATCTCAAGGCTATTTCAGGGCAATGGGTGGTCGATGATAAAGAGCTGCTGGACAGCAATACCAGCGCTAATGATGCCATTATGTCAACCGATATTGTCCCTTATGCTGAATATAAATTAGAAGCTGATGTTAAATATCAAAAGGGCTTGGTCAACATCTTCTTTGCCTCTCCGGCAACCGACCCAGCTAATGCCTACACCTTCCAATTGGGCGACCAAACCAGTGCACGACTTTACTACTTCCAAGGGGATACCATCACAGAAGAACCGCTCACAAAGGCGCTCAATGATAATCTCTACCATCACCTTGAAATCAAGAAGACCAAGGATAGTGTGAGCCTGAGTATTGATGGACAAGAAGTTATGAGCCATAAATTTGACACAGTTAAGGACTATTTCAATAAGGCCTATATTGGCCTGGGACTTTGGGATGGAGAGGTCGCTTTCCAAAATGTCTATCTGACTCCGCTCAATCAGGAAGTTAAGTCGCAAGGCTGGTTCACCGCTAATCAAGCTTGGTATTATCGCAAGGCAGATGGCCAACTAGAGACTGGTTTGGCTGATATTGATGGACAAACTCATTACTTCAATGCCGATGGCTCTCAAGTCAAGGGAGACTTCGCTTCACCCGATGGTGGCAAGACTTGGTACTACTTAGATAAAGATAATGGACAGGTTTTGACAGGCCTTCAAGTGATCAATGGTAAAACCTACTATTTCAATGCCGATGGCTCTCAAGTCAAAGGAGACTTCGCTTCGCCTGATGGCGGCAAAACTTGGTACTATCTGGATAAGGATAATGGTCAAGCTCTAACTGGTGGACAAACTATTGCTGGTAAACGTTATACTTTTGATGAAACTGGTCAACAAATTAAGGGCCGTTTTGTCACCCCTGATGGCGGTATAACTTGGTATTACCTTGATAAGGATAATGGCCTTAGAGTAACGGGTAGACAAGTCATTAACGGTGAAGTTTGCTACTTCGACCAAGACGGTCGTCAACTCAAATAGTTTCTTGAATAAAAAGAAAGGCAGGTCTGACAAGAGGTCACCCAAAAGTGGCTTCGCAGTCAAACCTGTCTTTTTTATTACTTAAAATTCTCCAACCAGCGGGCAATCATGGCTTGATTGTCGCCCTTGAGGGTGAAATAGGAGCCGCGGATGGTGCCAGCTAGTTTGGATTTCTGGCGAGCAAATTTGAAACGGCCCTCCAGCTCGCTAGGAACTTCCATCCCATCAGAGAGCTTGAGTCCAACCGCTCGCTTCTTGGGATTGTCCAATTCATAGAGGACATTGATTGCCAAACCATCCTCATAAAAGACATGTGTCCAGAGAATGCGGTCCTCTAGGAAAAGCTGGGCAATTTCTAAGGGCCTGGCCGCAAAGACCAGGTCCCTCTCTCGCTTGAGCAGGTCTTCAATATCAGCCATAAGTTCCGCTCTTTCTGAAATAGGCTGGGTTTCGAAATCCACCTTGAACTTATTCCAGAAGTAACGAGCTTCATTGGCCCGCAAGCCTGCTAGGCTTTCTGCGACCGGTGAGCTATCCAGTCCTTGACTGGATACATTTTTGAAATCTATCTTCATGAGTTTTTCTCCTGCTTTTGCTGACTTGGCCCTATCCAAAATTTTACCAAACTAAAGAGATAACCCAAGATGAGGTAAAAGATAAAAAGAGCCAGACTATTTTTGAGGACAAAGCCCCAACCATACTTATGGACATTGACAAAATAGTAAGGGAAGGGACTGTCCACTGCACCGGGAATGGTCCACTTGGTTATGAAGCCATTGCACAGAGCCAAAAAGCTGTAAGCCAACTGGAAACCCAACCAAAGCAGGGGATCCCAGAGTCTGTAGGCCTTCTTGCGGTCAAAATGTAAGGTGTCCAGTACAAAGCCTAAGGGGAGGATATAGTGAACTAGAAAATTCTCCAGATTCCAATAGGCCTGAACTTTCACTAACGGCGCCAAAAAGAAATGATAAATGATGAAGGTAATCAAAATCATAACTGTTAGACCACCTTTGAAGCGAAGCCAGTTAGTCCCCTGTAAAATAGCTTGTTGCTGCTTGCTCATTAAATAAAGACTGAAGCCTAAAAAGCCTGTTACGGCAAGGTTGGAAAGAATGGTGTAATAGAGGAGCATGCCCGGTCCGTACTTGTAGAGTTGCAGGCTGAGACCCAGAAGCCCAAGAACAAATAAAATGCTGCGGTAAAGACGGACAATCATTCTGCTTCACCTAGAAGCATGTCAGCCAAGGTTTCAGCCAATTCTTTGGTCGATTGTGGATTCTGTCCGGTCAAGAGACGCCCCTCTAACTGAACGTGAGACTGGAAAGGACCAGCTTCACCAAAGTTTGCACCCAGTCTTTGCAGGCGGTCCTGTAAAAGGAAGGGAACATGGTCACTGTGGCCAACATGTAGTTCTTCAGCATTAGTATAACCTGTGACCGTTTTTCCTTCGACAAAGACTTGGTCATCAATCTCGAGAGCCTGATTTGTCAAAGCTGCCACACCATGACAGACTGCTGCTACTGGTTTTTGCATCTTAGTCATGGCTAAAATCCATTGGGCAGCTCGGGGATCTTGGACAAAGTCATACATAGCGCCGTGTCCGCCTGCGAAATAGATAGCTGAGTAATTCTCTGGATTTAGCTTATCTAAGGACTGTGAATTTACCAACTCTGACATAAAACGAAGGTCATCGTAATAAGGCAGAGTTTGCTCATCCATAAATTGTTCCGAAAGGCTGTAGGGATCCAGTGGAATTTCTCCTCCCTTAAGACTGGCGATTTTAAAAGGGATACCCTTTTCTTCCATGATATGAATAAAATGGGTTAATTCCCCCAGCCAAAGGCCCGTTGGAATATCATAACCCTCATAGTGGTCTTGATTAGTTGCCAAAATTAAAATTGGTTTCATGATTCTCTCCCTCTCATGTAAAAATACTGTGTGTCCAAGCTCCTTCAATTTTTAATATCCGTTTACTTGGACTTAACTTATTAAAAATATTCCCACCCCTCATTCCATCAGTAAAACTTTTTTCAACCAAGCTCTCACTCTCTCCCTGGGCTGTTTTCACTTGGCTGGTGAATTCATCAAAAGTTTCCTGACTTTTTAAAGGTGTTTGAACTTATATATTATAGCCTGTTAACTAATATAGGACAAGGAAAAAGCCTTGATGTCAGGCTTTTTAGGATGATTTTAAGTTAAGTCATAAAAAGATAAACTCAGCATTATTTTTGTCAAAAATTTAAGCATAGGCCACTGGCCTTTGGACTAAATTCAACTCTTTGTCAAAATGGCGGCTTGGACAAGTGCAATCAGGACAAAAAGTCGTCTAAAGCCTAAGGCCGACGAAAAAAATCACTACCTTTCCGGTAGTGATGATTGGTTTAAACCTGTCCATGAAGCAGTTGTAAGAGTTCCGAGTAAGAGTTTACGGTGTAGGTTGGTCTTGCAGAGCTAGTATTTTTCTTATTTGCGGGATTGTACCAAACCGTATCCCAACCAGCATTGTTGCTACCTTGAATATCAGCTGTCAGACTATCGCCAATAAAAAGAGTCTGCTCCTTATCAAATCCAGGAATCTGCTTGGCCACAATTTGGAAAAATTCCTTGTCCGGTTTTTGATAACCCGTCTGTTCAGAAATAAAGACCCGCTTGAAATAAGGCTTGATGTCCGAGGCCTCAAGACGGCCTTCTTGAATACGGGTAATGCCGTTGGTAGCAGCATAGATTTCATAGCCTGAGACCTTTAATTCGGCCAAAAGCTCCTTAGCTCCGGCAAAGCTCTGACCTTGATGCATCAGGAAGGACTGATATTTTTCAGCATAGGTTGGCCCATCAACAGTCTTCCCAAAATGCTCAAACAGAAGAGCAAAACGGCTATTGACCAATTGGGACTTTGAGATTTTCTTAGCCGCCAAAGTTGCTGATTCATGGGTTTATAGTAGGATTTATAGCCTTTGACATCTTCCACCCCTTCTGCTTGCAGGAGCTGCGTTAGAGCAACCTCTTCCGCCGCTTCAAAATCTAAGAGGGTGTGGTCAAGGTCGAAAAGTAAAAATTTATAAGACACAGTCAGTTTCCTTTCTATGAAGTAGAGAGCCCGCTTGGTGCAGTCTACCTGAGTGGCTAAATTATAAACAATAGGGCTCTTCATGAACTTACTAAGCCTTATCATAACATAAGCATGGGAAATTTAGCTTCAGCAAGCCTCACTATAAAATTAGCCACTTTTTAAATGTTTGAGAGACTTAACTCAAATACGTAATTCAGCCACCGAGAAGAGGACGGCCTTGCCAGCCAACAGGACCTTATCACCTTGGACCCGACAATAAAGTTCTCCGCCACGCTCGGAAGCTTGGCAGGCCTTAAGCTCCTTCTTGCCTAATTTCTCCGCCCAGAGGACGCAGGTATGACAATGGCCGGACCCACAGACAGGGTCCTCATCAATAGCTAGCTTGGGGGCGAAACTTCTGGTCACACTGTCATAATCTTTTCCGCCTGCCGTAGCATGCAACAAAAGGCCAGGAAGGTCCTGGGCTAGTTCCAAATCAGGCCTTAGCTCACGCACATCTTTTTCTGATGGCAGCAAACAGACTAAATCCCTCGCCAGCCAGGCCTCTTGAGGGCGAACACCCAAAACCGCTTCCATCTCGTCTGTCACAGCAATTTTCTTCAAAGGATAGGCCGGAAAGGTCATTTCATAGAGGTCGCCTTTTCTGGCTACATCAAGTTGACCACTCAGGGTTTGAAAACTAACCTCTTCAACATCCTTTTCATAGTAATTCAAAAGGACGAAGGCTGTTGCCAGAGTGGCATGGCCGCAGAGATCAATTTCTCCACCTGGAGTAAACCAGCGCAGCTGATAGCCTGCCTCCTCTTTGACAACAAAGGCTGTTTCTGACAGACGATTTTCTTTGGCAATGTCTTGCATGAGCCCTTCAGCTAGCCAATCCTCCAAGACACAGACTGCAGCAGGATTACCATGTAAGATTTCATCTGTAAAAGCATCAACAACATACTGTTTTATCATGTACAGGACCTCCTCGCCCACTTAACGCCTACTATTATAGCAAAGTTCCTTGAGGATACAAGGCAACTGCGAGCGAGTGCTACCCCGTCTAACCTACTAGTAGCAAGACAAGCTTAGCAGGCTTCAACCCGATCCATCAGCGCAACTTACAAATTAAATCCTCAGACTTTACCAGCTAATCCACAGTTACCCCTATTTAGTCACTGGGAACCAGAGCTCCATCTGAAAATTGGGAACGGATAGATTCTGCTTGGAATAAACTTCCAAGTCGGGACCTTCTGCATGACGATAAATAGACCTCGGGAAAAATTCCTGCCAGGCTTTTTGAAAGCCCTGACGAATCGAATCAGGGACAGGACCCGAAATAGGTAGAATGGCATACTTGGCTGAAGTAACCTCCATGACCGTCAAACCTAGCTCCTCAGCCTTGGCTCGATCATGAACTTGATAGCCAGCTAAATAGTTAATGCCCCCTTGCCTCGGCAGATTAAGACAGACTCCATAAGCCTGTCCATTTCCCAACTCTTCCAAGGCCTGCACGTTATAATTTTGAAAAAGTTGCTCCCAGGCTGCTGGACAGTCCTTATTAGAGACATTTTCTAGAAGGATGCCCGCCAGCAAAAGACTGGGCTTATCTTCGATAGTAATTTCCAACTTTAAACTCCATGCTCTTGAACATACCTATGATTCTGTGGAAAATACGAAGTCTCCTAGATGCTTTTGTCCATCTACGCTTACTTACCTCTTTTACTTTCGAGTTGGTCTAGGACCTTCTGCTTTTTACTAAATCATATTTTCAGCAACTTGCTGACAAAATTTTGTCCGATTCCTTATTCTGAGATAGATTCCATTATACAATGATTACTGCATTTTCTCCAGTTCCACCACCATCCGATTACCGACTGGATCTTCAATGACTAAGCTCTGATGATTGGATTCAACCAGAGCCTTGAGGGCTAGAGCCCGCTCTGCAACAAATTTTAGGTAGGATGATTCGCTGACCAGGATCTGAACATGATTGAGACCAGGGTCACCTTGACTTCGCTTTGCTAGACCTGCTCCCGCCCACTGATTAAAGGCAAAATGATGGTGATACCCTCCATCCGCAATCCAACTGGCTGTCGAAAAGGCTTGGTTTTCCTTAATATCAAAGAGATAACGATAAAAAACCGAGAGCTTAGCAGCGTTATTTACACTATAGTGAAAATGGCCCATCTTGGTTCCAGCTGGCATTTGGTAACCTCTATATTCGCCATGGGCTGAAGCTAAGACTCCGTCGCCATCCATGACCTCGGTGACACCGAGAATCTTACCAATTTGAATGTCCCAGTCAGATACAGGCTTGTCCCGGTAGATTTCAATACCGTTGCCTTCGGTATCATTGAGGTAAATAGCCTCACTGTAACCATGGTCGCTAGCCCCTTGCAGAGGAACCTGATTAACCAAGCTATGTCGGAGAAAATCACCCAAATCTGCCCGACTAGGCAGCAAGATAGCAAAGTGGTAGAGACCATAGGTTACAATCTCGCTAGCTGGCACTTCTTCCAAACGAATCAGGTTCAGCCCGCTTTCCTTAATCCCTAATTCAACCCATGCTTGACCCTGATCCAAAATGCTCAGACCTAAGACCTGTTGGTAGAACCTTGTTTGTAAATCCAAGTTGACTACATTTAAAACCACTCGGCCTAATCGAATTCTTGATTGATAATTGTACATAATACTCCTCTTTTTGAAATAGTTCATCTGGCTAAATCACTAGTTAGTAACTTATACTTATAAACAAGAGGCTGGAAGCCAAACTCCAACCTCTCACTATTTTCTAGTGATTTTTCAGATAGCCTAGACTTTCAAACTTGCTTCAAGCTCATCCAACATGTCCTGCAGACTAATAGCCCTCATTTCATTAAAGGCAGCCTGGGTTATTCTCTGGTAAAAGCCAGGCAAGACTCTAGGAACACTGTTACCAATGGCACAGTCAGGATTGGTGCCTTCATCAACTTTAAGCAAGCCGTCGCCCTCTACTGCCTCAAAAACATCATAAAATGAGATATCCTTAGGCTCTTTAGCCAATTGCGGTTTGGCTGCTCCAACCTTGGTCAGCAACAGGCCTGCCTTGCTGAGATTGGACATAAGCCGACGAACCAAGCCGGGGTTGGTGCCGACTGAATCCGCAATAGTCTGACTGGAAATCTTGGTCATCTCCTCCTGATTGAGAGCAATATAACTTAAAATATGCAGGGCATCACTCAACTTATGAGATTGTTTCATAGATCATCACTCCATTTAATCCTTCGTTATTATTACTATAGCTTATACTAGAATAAATGGCAAATCTGAATGAAGGCGATCGTCCTTATTTAAAGATACCAAATTCACCGGTCCAAGCAATCTTCTCTTGGGCTGCCAGACTAATTTGCAAGAAGCCCATGGCTTCCAATTCACGTGCCCGCTTGAGACTGCCGGCATCAATAGCTTGAACATCGCCACCCTTGAGGGCTTCCATAATAGCTTCCTTAGCATCCGCATGGTCAGAAGCCAAAAGGACAGTTGTTGGTTGGCTACCAGCAACTTTACCGCTCGTCAAGGTTGCACCGAAGGTTGTGTTGAAACCTTTAACAACCTTTGCACCTGGCATAGCTGCTTGTAGTTGAGCTGCTGCTGAAGAATCTGCTGGAACAATCAATTCATCAAAGGTTTGGAAGTTAACGGGGTTGGTAATATCAATGACAATTTTACCAGCAAAATTCTCCTGGTTTGCCGCTGCGATGCCTTCAAGAGCTGGGTAAGGCACAGCCAAAACGATGATGTCGCCAAAGCTAGTCGCAGGTTCTTCCGTTGTTGAGAAGTTGACGGTATTTCCAGCTCTTTCAAAAACAGATGCGATAGCTGTTCCCATATTACCTTTACCAAAAATTGTTACGTTTGCCATAGTTTTTCTCCTATTTTAAAAATTAATCTCTACCAGCTGTTTCTTTATTTTTAACAGCTTATAAGGATAGTATACCTTGTTATTTATACAATATCAACTTTAATGCTCAGGAAAAGGACAATTTTTTCAAATTGGCAAGAGCACCTATGAAAGAAATAGGACTTTCTACACTTCTTAATTCGCCCCTCTGGTTCTATAAAAAATCTACACCTAATTAAGATGCAGATTTATTTATCTATTGTAGGTCCAGTCCTGCGTCCTTACATCTCCAAGCGGTCCAACCAAGCTGCAGTACCACCAGCGACATTGGTGACGATGTATCCCTTGTTATCTAAGAAAGCACAGGCTTGGACCGAGCGACCTCCTGACTGGCAGACAATATAGTAATGGCCCGCCTTATCCAATTCCTGATAACGACTGGCTAACTGGCTCAGGGGAAGGTTAATAGCTCCTGGAATATGGCCTTCTTTATACTCTTCTGCCTCACGCACATCTAGGACCTTTGACTGGCCACGCCGTATTTTTGCCGCCAATTCTTTAACCTGAATTTCTTTAACCATTATTCACCCCTCCTAATTTTCTCAACATTTATTGTACCAAAATCCATGTAAATTTAACTTTAATCAAGTGATGAGATTCATCAGATTTGTTATAATTAAGTCAGGAAATAAACCGCCTTCATATATGACAGAGAGGAGTTCACTATGAAACTGAGTATGATTGACATTGACCAGAAGCCTGAACTAGTTGTCCAAACAGAAAACGGCTGGCTCAAGCTGACCTCCTACTTCGCTGAAGTTGAGCAGGTGGCACATTTTACCATGGAAAGTCTCTTCGACAGCAAAGTCTATAAGGGCCTACAATTTCTCTTAGAATCTGACTTGACTGAGATTGACAGCCGATTTTGGCTGGACGGAATAGATAACCTTTCTTTCTATCCTCCTGTCAGACGGCCAAATAAAATTTTAGCCGTTGGTCTCAACTATAGGAATCATATCACCGAAACAAAAATGGATAAGCCCAAGGTTCCAGAAATTTTTGCCAAACTCTCCAATAGTCTTAATAGCCATAAATCTCCTATTATCGTGCCGGATAAAGATTTGGAATACGACTACGAAGGAGAGCTGGTTATTGTCATTGGCAAGGAAACCAAACATCTCAGTCCTGAACAAGGTTCTCAAGCCATTTTTGGGTATACTATCGGCAATGATTTTAGTTCCCGTAAATTACAGTTACAAACCAGTCAATGGATTTTAGGGAAATCTCTAGATGGCTCTGCTCCTATCGGACCAAATCTGGTGACTAGAGATCAGCTAGATTTGAGCCAAACTCATTTATCTACTAAAATCAATGGTCGAATCGTCCAAGAGGCAATGCTGACAGATATGCTTTTCAGCCCTCAAGAGATAGTCAGTTACCTCTCACAATATCTAACACTTGAACCTGGTGACCTAATTTTCACCGGTACGCCTGCCGGCGTCATTATGGGCCACAATCTCAACCAGTTAGATTGGCTGAAACAAGATGATAGCATAACTATCACTATTGACGGAATAGGAACTCTCGAAAATACCCTCACATATGAAAAATAGTAGTCAGATATTAAGACAAAATATTCGCCAATTTTTTAGATACCAAATAACCATCAGCACTGACTGATGGTTATTTTCCTGTCTTTAGATAATTCAGCCTATCTGGCCTAGGTCCATTGAAGACATAAGTTAATAGTGGCTGCAATACTGATTACTTCCCAAGAGGAAAATCTTCTTATTCCTCATGGAAAAATTCTCCGACTTTTCAATCGGATAATAGCAAGAATAAGTATGGGCAGGGATATCGCTTTAGCTAGGAGCTCAAAAGCCAGTAGTGCCAAGTAACCTTCAGCATCGGCTTTCAGCAAAAAGGCCATTGCTAGCAAGAAGAGGATGAGATCTGAAAAGCCGACTAACATGAGTAAAGTCTTTAGTACCACTCTCTTGTCAAGCGATAAGGCTGCCATCAAAGAAAATATTGCCGGCGTAAGGATAGCAGCCGCTCCTGCAAGGACAAAAGGGGAGGCTAAGGCCATAGTCGTTACGACACCTGCCATCTCCTCATTAGAATAGGAGTTTTTTCCCAGATGTGAAGACAAGGTGGCTCCCCAAATGAGTATGACCAGCATGGCTAAAAATTGCAGAGCCAAAGCAACTTTCACTAATTTCCGACTCGTTTGTTCGGGCCGATTATCCATATAATTCGTTAGCAACACGTCGTTTGGTTGGAAAAATGGTTTAGACATCTTAAAGTCCTCCTTCTACTAACTTTTGAAAGGTCGGTTGATTCTTCTAAGGTCTGCTGTCAAAGACTAGATTTTGATTTCCTGTTTCATTCGTTTAGAGAATAAAATAAGAAAAGTGATAACGATGAACTTCACAAGTCACATTAGATGACTCCAGATTCATAACTATTAGTAAGTCACTCCTGCTAATAGTTCTTCTATACAACTAACCTAGGCTGCTTGGCTCAGACAAATTAATTGGGGTTGATTTTCCCAATTCTTTACCAGCTTGTGAAAAGAGGGAAATCATACTCAAGAGCTCATTGACCTTGGCAATCATTATTAGTATTAACATTGTCGCAAAGAGTAGCTTATAGGAGCCGTCAGGTACAAAAATCCAACAAGCCATCCCAATGAAAGCTACGATTTCTAGAAACCAACTTAAGGTATATACAATAAGGTTCCCAATATAACGAGACCAAGTAAAAACCGCTGCAAGGCTGATGATGTTACTAATTAAACTGAGGACCAAAAGGAAAATGACAAAGATAACAGTCATATAAAATAGCCAAATGATTTTGAAAAAATTATCCCAATCATCGCCAAAGCCACCTTGCTGATTCAGCCCTAAAAGATGATTGAGACCGTTTCCGATAGCTTCCCTGAAGGAGGGAGAAAACATTAGCCCCATAGTAAATAAAATAGCCGGAATCATTAAGGCAGTGCTAGCAATTTGTAACCCCATTGACCAACCAATAATATAACGATTCTTTTTTTCCATAAATTATTCTTCCTCCTTTACATAATCCAGGCTTTTACTTTGTTCTGGCGGTGTCAACCGCACTTCCTCTTGTAAAGAGGTCTGACCTGGTTGACTCAGACTAGATGAATAAATCCCCGTGGCTTGCATGGCCTGCCATTGGTATCGAGCCTTTAATCTGTCATCTCCAAGTTCTCTTCCTGCACTGGCAAAGAGGATAGAAGTTAAAATTATCTCAGCAATAGTTGCTAGGAAAAGTAGGAAACTGAGAATAAAGGTTCCTTGGGCGAAAGCAAGAAAGGGCAGTATAAGATTAAAAAGGCTACCAAAGGCGATTAAACCAGTACAAATATAAAGCCCAGTACTAAGACCCGCAAATTTTCTTCACTTAATAGCTGCTATAAGAGTGACAATTTGCGTAGCAAACTTGTAAAAGTAAAGAAAGACAATACCTATGAAATAAACAATATAAACATAGAGAAATCCTAGCTCTGTCTTATAGTCATCTGCGGCTGTGTTAGTCTCTTTTCCAACGGTAGAAAAAATCCCAACACCTAGTGTAAAGATTAAAGCTAAGCCAACTAAGAAGCCAAGTAAAATTCCTGAAATCTGTAAAACTAGAGCCCAAACAAGCAAGATTCTAGATTGTTGTTTCTGTATCATTACTTTCCTTTCGTTCACATTAATTTCAAAACAAATTTTATCAGCCATAATTTGACAGCTTTTGACTCTTTGCAATACTTTTTACGAGTTTCATTTGCAGGACTAAAAAGACAACTCCGAGCAATTTACAGATAAATTGGAGGCAAAGTAAGCCAATGATAATTCTCTTGTCGTACAAAAAGTTGATAATAATCATCCCTACAAGCAGCAAAAAATCTAGGACTTCTACAAATATAACTCCTGACCTGAGAGAATTAGACAGTGGAAACTTCCTGCTATAATGTAGGACAATCAAGATCGGAAAAAGTAAGGTGCCTATCGAAAAAGCCAAGATTGGTAGCACAAAGGGAAGGACTTGTACTGCCTCCTCAGGGTCAGAGACAACTTCATAACTAATAATTCTAAAAATAGGCTGTGAAAAATAATCAAGCTTCCTAGGCCAACCAGTTGGATAGTCAGAGCTATTTGCAAGTCCTTTAAAATTTTTTGTAGGAATTCTGATTCCTGGATGTTAAACTTCTGTTTTTTCTTCTCCTCTGCAAATTCCTGAACCATAATTTTCCGGTACTTTGCAAATTCCTGCTTCAGGATTCTCTTACTTTCTCTCAGAGGTACTTTAAAAGGCTGAAAGAGTCTGAAATAAAGCCGAACAACACAAATAGATAAGAGAATTTTTCCGGATAGAAAACTACAAAAGAGTAATAAAACTAGCGGAAAAAATCCAAGCAAAATAAGAGGAATGAACAACAAAAGAAAGGGTAATTCTAAACAAGCCGCAAACATAAAAGTGTTGGTAAGCTCCCTCCTGTTTTCCTTTCGAAAAAATCAGTCAGAGCTGTTATAGCACTTGTTAATTCTAAGGGAATGGATAGGATTAGGAAAAGGACAATAGGAATTGGTAGCAGATCCATCGGTGTGTGACTAATATTTGGATAGAGGCAGGATGAGAGGAAAAATAGGGTGAACACGACAATCCCCAGCACTATAGTCGAAAGGCTAGTCAACTGTAAACAAAAGACGAGCTTCTGATAAGGCTTTTTTTAAGATTTCATTTTCCTCCTTCATTTTAGCCATCTCTTTGCACATTTGTTGGAGTTCATGAAGTGATACATTTTCAGCTTTAGATTTGCCAGACTTCCCGTATAGTTGAAGCCATTTGTATATGGTTTGGTTGGCAACTCCGTACTCTTTGACTAGATCTGAAACAGGCTGTCCTGCTTCATGCAATTGAACAATAGTATCCTTGAACTCTTTGGTATATTTTTGACTCATTTGGACATCTCCTTTGGTTAGATACTATTCCACCAAAACGTGTCCATAAAATCATACTAACATCAGACCGTAGTCTCCCTTATGACTAGAACGAGGACGCTCGATGATCACTTTTTTCAGTAGAGCTTGATCAATCTCTTTCATACACTACTCCTTCAACTTATCCTTACTATGTAACACTTGATTCACCTTGGTATTCCAAGCCTGTAACCCTTCTCCCTCATAGTCTAGGTAAATCACTCTATCTTGTAATTGACTAGGAATCAAACCTTCGAAACAAGCCTTATCTTTCGAAGGAATAATACACAAATAAAGAAAGGTATCCAAATCTAAACTATCTCTTACCTTCGCAACATGATAGCCATCAAAGATATAACCTGGTGCTTGAATTAATTCTTCATACAGGAAATGAAAACTAACGCCAGGAATGAACTTTTCTTGCAATTCCTCCTCAGAAGGTGCCCGTCCTAATAAACGCTCCATAGCGAGTCGGTAACCCGAAGTCGTATTAGACCATCCAAACATGATATAGTCAAAATAGTCTGCTGAATCAGAAGCTGCATTACGACTATCTGTAACTAGCTCAGCCCCACTTTTACCAAATACTTTAACCGCTGACATGAGTTTGCCTGTCTGAAAAATAGCCTGAGCCACCTCAACTGTACAGGTATGACTACAATAATCTGAAGTAACCAACTTTTTCTGGATATCATAGGTAGAAGCTACAAGCCGATGACTTGGTCTGTATGGAGGAAAATAGCTATGCTTTTTCAAGTAATCATGAATTTGTATAGTTAATTCATGATTCTCACATTCCACAATGGTCTGACGATGATGGTCCTGTTCATAAGCAATAAACTTTGCTAGCTTCTCCAATTCCCATTCTTGAATCTTAGGATAGTTTTCAAGAGCAAATTGATACGTCCCATCCCACTGAAGACTATAATCTGCATTACAAACTTTTACAATCATGGTCCTTCTCCTCAAATCCTCTTACTTTCATTTGGAATTCCGTCAATATTTTGGACACATTTTGGGAGGAAAATTTGAAGGCTAGCGCCCTTCGGTTGCTGGACCCCTTCCACGAGATTGTAAAATGAATTTTATAATCTCGTAGAAGGAGTGCTATTAACTAAGCAATTTGTTTTTCAAATTCATTCGGACAAAGATAATTTAATTTGCTGTGGCGCCTTCTCGAATTATAAAAACCTTCGATATACTTAAAAATACTATCGTAACAGGTCTGAAAATCTTTATAACCAACATTCGTTTCGGCGTAAATACACTCCTTTTTAATCGTAGCGTGAAACGACTCTATACAACTATTGTCGTATGGGCATCCCTTAGCACTGTAGGAATGTCGAATACTGTGGTGTTCAAGATAATCATTGTATTCCTTACTTGTATATTGACTCCCTCTATCTGAGTGAAGGATAAGCCCATCTGCTGCAGTTCGCGTACTTAAGGCATCTTGTAGTGTTTCTATAACGAGTCGTGTTTCCAGCTGTCTGGAAAGTCGCCAAGCAATAATTTTTCGAGAATGAAGATCTAAAATACTTGATAAATAACACCAGCCATCCGAAAGTGTGTAAATATATGTCATATCGGTTACCCACTTTTGATTGATTTTATCTGTTGAAAAATCACGTTTTAACAAATTAGGGTATTCTTTAGCTTCTTGTTTTGACAATGAAGCAGGTCGATATTTCTTTCTAACAATCGAACGAATATTCAATTCATTCATCAGTTTTTGTACTCTTTTTTCAGAAATGTAATACCCCTTTTCCAATAAATCTTTATGGATCTTGGGAGCCCCGTATCGCTTAGAAGAATCAAGATAAGAAATCATGATCTCCTTTTTGAGAAGTTTATTTTCTTGATCTCGTTGGCTTGGTTGGTGACTTTTAAAGGCGTAGTAGCTAGACCGTGGAACTTGGAATAAGCGACACATCACCTTGATAGAAAACTGATGACTAGCATAAAGATGATCGATCATTTGGAAGATAGTAGAATCTTTTATTTCTTCGCAAAGATCGATAAGGCTTTTTTTAAGATTTCATTTTCCTCCTTCATTTTAGCCATCTCTTTGCACATTTGTTGGAGTTCATGAAGTGATACATTTTCAGCTTTAGATTTGCCAGACTTCCCGTATAGTTGAAGCCATTTGTATATGGTTTGGTTGGCAACTCCGTACTCTTTGACTAGATCTGAAACAGGCTGTCCTGCTTCATGCAATTGAACAATAGTATCCTTGAACTCTTTGGTATATTTTTGACTCATTTGGACATCTCATTTGGTTAGATACTATTCCACCAAAACGTGTCCATAAAATCATACTAACATCAATAATTAAAAATAAAAGCACAAAGGGAACACCAAGCAACTAGAATCACGATAAAGAGAAGAACGCCTACTTCTAACTCTTTAAAAGTATATTCAATTCCATCAAGGGATGTCAGAAAATTTATCCCTCCCTGTATAATATCATTGTCACCCTGAGGGGGATGGCTGGAGACATATGCCTCTGCTGATTTCTGGGCTTGTATATACTTATCATGCAATAGTAAACCATAAATTAGGCCAGAGGTAATAAGCATTACCGTAATGCCAACCTTTACCAGCGCCCATGTCAAAAAGCCAGTCTTAGCCTTAGCTTTTTTGTCTTTCCTATTCATCATAAACTTTTCCTTTTCTTCAAAAAAGGTGACACCGCTATGCTGTGCCACCACTTGTCTATGAAGAATGCCGATTGCAGGAATTGAACCTACGACCTACGCGTTACGAGTGCGTTGCTCTACCTACTGAGCTAAATCGGCGACTACTTTTATAGTTTACCAATTTGTCCCAAATCTGTCAAGGATTTAACCTTAGTTTTTTCTTAAAATAATAGGAATGACTTCAAAGTGCTATCATCTTGAACTCTCCACCTTATAATTCGCTATTAACAAGCCTTTCCAGTTTTCTAAAGATTTGTCATATATAATTGACACATTTTCAATTTTTGTTATACTGGTATATGTAACATATATATGACATTTAGGAGTATTCATGAATCGCGTCAAAGAATTTCGCCAGGGCAAAAAACTGTCCCAGTTAGCCCTGGCCAAGGAAATCGGGGTCGCCAGACAAACCGTCAACCTGATTGAAAACGGCAAGTACAATCCTTCGCTGGAACTCTGCATCAAGCTAGCAGAGACTTTAGAGACCGACCTCAACACTCTCTTTTGGCAAAGTCGAAACCAATCGCAAAATAACTAGACCATCCCTTGCAGCCGCTCCTGCAAGCCTGTTTTTCAACTAGTATGAAAGGAAACAAAGTCATGAAAAAAGAAAATTTTTGGACTCGTTGTCTTAAGAGATTTTACGGCATTCGTACCTTAGACGAATATCGAAAAAGCGAGCTCAATCGCATCAATAGCCAAGCACTAATGCTACTTTACGCTTTTTATGTTTTCGCAAACCTGCTATTTTTGATTCTAGTCTCTATAAATACTAGAATTGCGGCCTGGACCATGTTCATTGTTAACCTACTTATCTTCGTCTTTATTCTACCGCTCTATATTATCTGGCAATCTAGAAAGGCCGTCGATTTTCGGGAAGCCACCATATATGAAAATTAGGCAGACTACGATAAGCAAGTGAAAAAATTTAGAAAAAACGCTATGTTCGGTATATTATTATTTACTTTACTTATGTACTTAATCATACCTCTTAGTGAAAACGGCAAGGACTACTGGAGCATTATTTTTAGCCCTAAGCACATTATCACAAGCATTATCTCTGGCTTAGTTTGGGGGGCCTTGATGTACCTTACCCCCAAACCCAAAAGAACAATCATCAAAAAGGAAGATTGAAAATGAATTACTGGAATAATCTTAAAAATAGCGTGACTCTGGAATCCGGCTACGATGAACTGTAAAAACAGATTTACAATGAATACGATGGTAAAGCTTACCGATTATGCAAGTTGATTTCAGCCCTGCCAAATTTGCTATTTTTTATCTTGCTCTTCAAGTGGCCCTCTGTTTCAGCTATCGGCTTTCTAGCAACTTATATGGTGCAGTCTTTCTTTCAACTCAGACTAGAAAGGCAAAAGGTAAAAAAGCTTAGACGATTCCAAATGGATAAACTTTATGTCGCCGATGATGTCTACCAATCTACACTGAAACAATTAAAGTTAGGCGCTATCGTCTTTGGTGCAAGTATATCAGCAATTTTCACGCCCTTTATGATTTTGGCTTATAGCCTCTTAAGAAACCAGTCCTTTTTAAGTAGCCTATTATTTTTCCTATTCTTTGCAAGCTTGACTGGTTTTCCCTTCTACTCCCTAATGAAAAAGAACATGAGGGTTGAGACTCCTGAAAATGATGAAGAATCGGACCAGAAGTTCCAAGAGCCTAGCAAATCAAGTCGCATTATGGAATCGGTTAAATTATTGCCAGTTATATATTTGGTTATGCTCTTCATTGCCCTTTTTCTGACTAAAAATCCAGAACAAGCCTTCCATCATCCCCTGAAATTCCTCATGGATAATTTTGTTATTAGCATTATTGCGACAATCGTTCCCTGCTTCCTTAACGGTGACACAACCTCCATTCGCAAAAAATAAGCCTAAGATAAAACAACCCACCTACTTATTTTTAGTAGATGGCTTGCTTTATTTTCGATGTATAGTCAGCTTAATGCTGCCCATTACTGGCTTAGAAACTTATTGGAGCTTTGGTATCTCCTGAGGCGGACTTTCTTTTCCATTGTTTCACAATATTGCTTTTTGCTCTAAAACATTATTTTTCCATTGGCCCAAAAAGGCCTTTTATTTTGTCCGAAACGTAATCCAGACTAGGGGGATTAACTTGTTGGATCCTCAATTTGATAAAAATGCTCAAGAGACTGATGGCTGACTTACTGAGTAACTGTCGCTTGTCAGCAGGCAGTTGTGAGAAGGCTGCCATGATGGTCCTGGCACTCCTTAAAACATCGGCCTGGAGTTCATCCAGGGTGTCTACGTCATTTTCCAAGAAAAGGTCAAAGACAGTATCAAAGATGGTTTTTAGCTCCTTTTGAGAAAGCTCTTGGGTCCACTGACCAAAGGTGAATTCCATGGCGCGACTGAGCTCAGATTGACCAGAGGCAAACTTCCAGTCTTTTCCTTCCACCTCCCAACTGGCGATATTGTGCTGGAAGGTACCAATAGCTTTACTTTCAATAAAATAGCTGGGAATGTCGTTTTTTAGCATACTACCAACAATGGAGTCCTTGGGACGAAGACAGAGAACCTTCCCGCTAATCCTTTGATAGCCGGGACTCGCCAAAATACGGTCATGCAGACCGGGCGCATCAAAGAGGACTAGCTGGTCAATCTTAGCCTGCAAACCTTCGGACAAACAGATGCCGCATAGAGGGCCAGATTCCCCCCCTTGGAGTGGCCAGTTACCGTATAAGTAAAAGGACTAGCTTCCAGAATCTTTCTCAGATAGACTAGGGCTTGGCGCTGAGCTGGAATCCCATCCAAATAGGTCATCTTAAAATCTTCCTTCCAACCGATGAAGGTTTCGTCGGTTCCTCGGAAGATAACTTGATGGTGGTTGATAGAAGGTAGCTCAATCACCATAGCCGCAAACTGCTTCTCGAATTCCGGATCAACATCATTGATATAGGAAGCCAGGCTGATTCCTTGGTAGCGCGGTGCTGCCAAAACCGTTTCCAATAGGGCAATGCGCTCCTTGGTAATGGAGAAGGAATAGGTGAGCGTCTGACCGCTGGCTAGAAAATCCTCTTTAAGCTCTTGCAGACTAATAGGCTGAACTAGGGCTTGCCCTTGACCCAACGGTAGATAACCTAATTCATTGAAAATAGCTAAATCAATGCTGTTTAGGACCTGTTCCGTAAATGATTTTTGACCGTAAACTTTAGCATAATCTAAAAAAGTTGGCATGTCTATTTCCCTCATCTCTTAGTCTCAGTATAGCATAATTTAAACGATTGCAAAAAACCGGGAAATCGGTCTAGGCGAAAGCCCATAACTATGGTAATATAAGAAAAACTATTAAACTTAGGAGTTCGACATTTATGTCCCTGACACAAATTTATCGTCTTATTTTTGCTCTCTGTGGCCTTCTTGGCGTTAGCATGCAACTTAGCCAGAGTGGCCTTGGCATGTTGCTCTACTATACAGTTCTTTCCAACATCCTTGTCTTTGTCAGTCACTTCTACCACATCTACTTGGAGGCCAAGGGAGGTTCCATCAACCAGCATCCTCTACTGCTTAGAATTAAGGGGAGTACAACCCTAGTCATCACCTTAACTTTTTTGGTCTACCATTTTATGTTGGCACCTAAGGCTTCAGCAGGCGATTACTGGAATATTCGCAATTTTTTGGTCCACTATATCGCTCCTCTGGGTATGATTCTTGATACTATTATCTTTGATAGACGAGAGGTCTACAAGCTGCTGGACCCCATTCGTTGGATCATTATGCCCATCTTCTACTGTATCTGGTCTCTCTTTAATGGCCTTTTGATTAAGTGGCCCATCCCTGGCTCCAGCGTCAGCCCCTTTCCCTACTTCTTTCTCAACGTTCCCAAGGAAGGTTGGCCCTACGTCCTAACCTATATCTTGGTTTTAACCCTCTTTTACATCCTGCTGGGTTACCTGCTCCTTCTTCTTAAAAAATTTGTAGGACCTAAAAAAGCATAAAAAGTCTTGGCTCCTTTCTGAAGCCAAGGCTTTTCTTTTATTGATTGGCTGGTTCTTCAACCATAGCCAAGGTTTGACGGAAGGAATAATCTGCTGACCTAGTGGACAGGCTGACATTGGCGTATTCGGCAATTATTCTTTCGACATTGGCTAGACCGATACCACGGTTGGTGCCCTTTGATGAGAAGCCATCTTCAAAAATGTGACTGATTGGAACCTGGTCTTCCCTAGTTGAATTTTCAATGACGAAGAACTGTTGATTATCAACCCTAAAGTAGGCAACGCTGATAGCTTTTTCCTCAGATTCTTTAGCAGACTCAATAGCATTATCACTTAAAATTCCAATAATGGTTACTAAATCAATAATTTTCATTGGAATTTGCTCAATCTGATCTGGTACTTCAATGGTTACCTGAATCCCTGCTTCCTGGGCCTGTACAATCTTAGCCGATAACATACTCTTAATCGGAGAAACCTGAATGGCCGACAGTTTCCCAATATCACTATTCTTAGAGCGACTGATCTGTTGGGCCTGGTCAGCATTCCCAAGGATTTGCTCATAGGTCGTCTTGATTTTGTCCATATCCTGGCTGGCAATACTCTTAGCTAACCTTTCTAAGGCAAATTGGTAATTACGTTTAAAAGTAGACAATTCATCATAGAGGGCCTCCACTCGGTGGTTATAAGTTTCCAGATTTGCAATGTGGAGCTCCCTGTCATATTCGATATCCTGTTTCAAGGTCCTGCGAACCCAACGGTTAAAGCCAAAGAGGAACCAGCAAAAGACCGTCACTCCAACAAAAACTACCTTATTGCGATTGGCTGTCAGCCAATTAATAGTTGAGTTGTCATGGATATCACTTAGGAGGTAGATGACGTGCAAAATAAGATAGGAAACGATGAGGGCTACCGAGATCTCAACCAAAAAATTCTTAGTCCTTTTATTATTACTTTCGGTAATAGACTTGAAGTTCAAATTGAAAACCGTATGCACCACCCAATACTCAGGAATAACCAAGAGATTAGCTACTAAGAGCTTATAGAGAGGGTAGTCGCCTAAGTTTATCTGGTTGGGGTCAGCTCTAAAAACAATATAGTAGGAAAGGCTGAGTAGGAATTCCAGTGCAATTGTCGTGTAAAAGGCATAGAAGACGAGCTTACGCTTGGGCTCAAATTTAAAGAAAATGAAGCCGATAAGTAAGAGATGAACAACATCCACAATCGTCCCTGAAACTAGGTTGACACAAATAATCAGAGCCGAAATTAAAGAGGCGGGAAGCAGCTTTTTCAGAGGAAGACTAAGCTTACTAATCCAAGTATAAACATACCAGCCGGCCCCAAAAAGGGTCCAACCAAAAAGTAAGTAACTGATAAAAATCATGATTCTTCCTCCCTTCTAACATGCAATTCTTGATAGAAGGTCTGATCATGCTCACCTTGAGTAAAGCTGAGCGTGTGATAATAATTGAGCACCTTTTGACTATCTGTTGACAAATCGGCCAGCTTTTTCATATCTTCTGCAGAGTAGGGCGTGAATTCTAAACCATATGATTGCAGCCCTGCTTCTTCAACAATTCTCACATTTAAAACAGCCGATGGGTTCTTTTCAAACCAAGGTTCTATCCGGTCAAACATCTCTGAAAGGATCGTCAGCCCTGCTGAACTTGGAGTTCCACAATCTCTAATTATCTCGGGAATGGATAAAATTAGGCGATAATGTTTCTGTTCAAATTCACCTATCTTGACAAAGAGAAAGGATTTGATTTCAGGTACCATGATATTAATCAGTTTGGCCTGACGGTTCTTGGAGTCTAAATCAGCTATATCTTCCTGATAAATTTCATTGAAGACCTTAGTTACCAAAGCGATATCACCACTATCAATACTTCCCTTGAGACTTAGAAGAATATTGTTATAGTCATGACGGAACGATCGAACCGATTGGTAAAGATCTTCAATTTGTTGGCTATAGGATTCTAGGCTTTCTAGATAATGCTTTTGCTCATTGCGCCTCAAATCCTTGAGGTATTCGCGTGAAAAGTAGTCAATCAGTATCAGAACCTTCATCAAGATTGCTGTGTAAACTACTGATATAATAATAAAGGCGACGGATAGCGGTAGGCCCAAGATACTCTTGACATGCAAGGCATCCAGTATGATTAAGAGATGTTGGAAGAAATAATAACTGGCCATTTCCCCAAAAGTCACCCAGAAATTTCTTCGAGTCTGATTGTCCAGCCAGACACTATTTTTCATAGAAATATAGTCTATCTGGTAAAATTCCCGCAGGAAGCGCTCCAATAGGATGACCGCAATAATAATAATCATTTCCCAAATAAAATTGTGGGTCAAATAATGAAAGGAATTATTGAAGAAAAATGGAAAAAGAATTCTTGCAGTGAAATTCCAGAGAATTGAATAGAGAACCGGTGGGTAGAGGGCAAAGAATACATTTTCTATGAAGGGGGTTTTAGTCATCTTAACAGAAATAACTGCCAGGTAGACCAGCATCCCAACCGTAACTTCCCCGATAAAGGGAGCAAAAAGCATTGAGAGAAGAATATGGCAGCCTATCAAAAGGCTAACCTTATAAAACTTCGGCCTAATACCGGTCATATAGGTGAAAAATGACCACTCTGAAGAACAGATTAGTAGCTTAATCATAAACTGTTGAAAAATAGCTACCGAAAAAAGAGTCAGGGACATGCTAGTCCTTTCAAATTTACTTAGTTTTTCTTAAGTATTTTACCACATTAGCTGAGTCATGAAAACCTCAAAAGCCATCCGATTCTGAAAGTATTGGAGTCTCCTACAAATCTCAGACTCAAAACGCCACAATTTCCAAAATCCTACACCAGAATTTTCATAATGCTAGAACCATTACCAGAAATCGGCAATTAAAAAATCTCTGTAAAAACTTACAAAGATTCAAAGGTCTTAATCCTTAAATTAAGAGTTAACTAGTGAACAATAACATCTCAGAGAATTTCTTCCATGGAAGTGAACTGCTCCTTGAGCCCTTGACGTTTGTAAAATCTCAGGGCACCCTCATTAGCATTCCAAACATGGAGGGTCAGGTTGTAACAACCCAGCTCCTTGGCATAGTCTCGGGCAAAATCAAAAAGTTCCTGGCCGAGACGCTGACCCCGTGCATCTTCAGCCACACAGAGATCGTCAATAAAAAGGGTTTTGTGGGGCTGACTGTTTTTACCCTCGGTGTTTTCGATAATGATAAAGAGATGACCTAGAATCTTCCCCTGTTCATCTTCATAGACAAAAATCGGCTTGCTATCGTCGGGCACAAGAGCCTCTAATTGCTGACGACTGAACTTCTTGCCTGAAGCCCTGAAAAGGTCAGGTCTCGCTTGATGGTGAACCAAGAGAATCTCTTTCAAAAGTTTTTCTAAGGCAGGAATATCTGCCACTTGCGCCCGTCTGATTGTCATCTTGCTACCTCCATTTTAAACGCCCTTAACGGCATAATAATTCCGCTAGGACTGGCAAAGTTAAAGTTGGGGAAGGGCTCTGTCTGGATTGGACTGATTTTGTCGGTCAATTCAGCGATTTTTGCATGCAACATAAGCAACTCTTCGCTTTCAAATAAAAGGCTGGGCTGATTGTTCAAAACTTCTGGTGAAACCTTTTGGATAAACTCCTTGGCGTAAACCATAAAGACAACCGAACTATCTGAGGTTGGTCGCATGCTGAAGCTTTGATAGCCCATTTCTTCCTTTTCTTCTTCAACCTTACAGCCGATAGCCTGCCAAAATTTCTGTTCAGCAGCCACATCATCGACATAGAGCATAACTCCCACTTCTTTATTAATCATTATCTACCTCTTATTATAGTCTTTTTTCCAATGTTTTGTTCTAATTTCTTAGATTTTTAAAAATTAACAGTCTCTGAGACAAATCCTTCAATATCTGTGTTAATTTGCCAGGTCAAGCCAAACTTATCGACAATAATGCCATAGGCCGGACTCCAAGGTGTCTCTTGCAACTCCAGCTCAATATGGCGAGCGTCCACAGCCAGCTTATCGTAGAGCTGACGAGCTTGGTCAACATCATCTACCTGCAAACAGGCCGAGACATTGTTCCCCACAATATAATAGCCTTCAGGATTATTATCGGAAATCTGCAGACGAATTCCATCAATATCCAGTTGAGCGTTTAAGAGCAAGTTCTTATTTTCCTCAGGGCAATCAGGAATAGCCTGACCGAAGGTCGTCTTCGTTAGGATCTTGGCATCAAAGACCCTTTCATAAAAATCGACAGCTGCTAGGCCGTCTTTATCAGTTACCAAATAAAGTTCAATCGCTTTAATCATTTTATTCCCCTATTCTATGTCACTTTAATAACATAGTACTATATAGGAATAATTCGAGCAATCAAACTGTTTACAATTTTTGGGCAGCAAAACTAATACCTTTGAGACAATCCTTCTTATTTTGCTGGTTCCTGTTGATTTATTAGGAGGGTTTGCTATACTAGGCTAAAAGCTTATAGAATTTCGGGCAGGAAAATTGGGAAATAGGTAGCTTAGCTAGGTAAGAAATTAGTTTACTCTCTAATTCTCAACCAATCTTTCATCGCCCTCAATTCATAATAAAGGAGTATCTTATGTCACGAGAGAACTTGTTAGCTAGAAATGGTAAGGTTGGCCTTATCGGTGGAGGTATCGGAATTCTCCTCTCCCTTATCTATCTGGTCTTGATTCACTGGAATCTGCCTGGTGAGCAGGTCTTGGGAATTCTCCTTACCCTGGTCCGTTTTGTTATTATGATCTTTGGTCTTATCGGATTTTTCAAGCTGAGAAATGAAATCAGTCTTGCCAGTCTGGCCCAATTGCTTCTTGCTATTACTTTTTTACTCAGTCCCTATATCAACCTTTTGCCCGATATTCTGGCTCTCCTAGGTGGCTGGCTCTCATTTCGAGAAAGCAAGAAAAACCTGACATAATGTTTTTGGGGCACCTATTGATCTTATAGGAGCTCAGTGGGGCTTGCTTTTCTGGCTGGTATTTGTTAGGCTAGTAGCATATAATTGGAGGTTATTACTTATGTCAAACGAAAAATCTTTTGTTAAAACAGCTGGCATACTCGCCCTAGTTACTGGTATTATCACCATGCTTCTGCGCTTTGTTAAATGGGGAATGCTTGTTAGCGCAGTTCAAAGTGTGGCTTATCAGAATGGGTATACATACGGAGTTGGTGTGATTGCGGTTGTTTTTGGTTTTATTATTGGACTCATTCGCTTGGCAACATTTATTTATGGTATCCTTGGTATAAGCAAATTTTCAAATGATCCAAGAGTTACTTCAGCAGCCCCAATCCTACTGATTGTAGCTTTTGGTATAAATGTCATTCCATATTTGGGAATTGTTGCTGATATCTTAACAATCGTAGGTGGCGCTCTTTTCTTGGCTTCTATTAAAAAATTAGATCAAGCAGCACCAGCTTTTGATTCCTTTGGAATGCCGGTAAATCAAACGTTCCCGCAAAATCCAGCAAATGGTTTTGCTAACGGACCTGTCCAACAGCCACTACAACAAGATAGTACTTTTTCTAACCCAGTGGATGGTTTTAATGGAAATCCTTCTCCTTGGCAAGAACTTAGTCCGCAGGAGCCGGCAGCCGGTTTCTCAAACGAAACCGTTCAACAGCCATCGCCACAGGATAACTCTCTTGCTAATTCTGCTGCCAACCAGGCGCAAGCTGAACCAACATTCAGTCCGCAATCAGAAACAAGTGAGTCCGATGCGAACAATCACTAAAATTTTTTAAGTAACTCAGTCAATTGGCTGGGGTCTTTTTATACTTAGCTAAACTAAGAACCAAGCGATTTTAAACTGGACCTTATTTGACAACTTCTATCGAGCAGAGTCCCGAAATGGTTTGGTCAAGACAGTTTAAGGAGAGTATTGTAGCAAAGCCTTGACCCGTTTTGATGCTAGTCAAGCTAATATCTACAATGTTTATGAAATTCAGGTTTAGCTATTTGAAAAATAGTATTCCAGTCGAGCAATATCAGCTTGACCTCAATACTTAGAACGGTCTCTCTGCTACAAAAGATGGGAAAAGCAAGCAAATGCTTTATTAAGATACCTTTACAAGTTAAGTTTATTTTAATAAAGTATTGCGGATATTGTTTAAATTTGCTAAACTAGTAGAGTATCAAAATAAAAGGAGTTTTATTATGAATAACGATACCAACACTGCTGGCTTGAAAAAGTTAGCTTTTACTAACGGCTTGATTGGGATTATCGGACCAATTCTTTCCTTTTTTATTCGGATTATCGGCTTAGCTATGGTCAGTTCCAAACTAGCAAAGACAGGCCATACCCTAACACAACAAGAAATCTTTTCAGCTCAACTGCCTGTTTATTTGATTTCTGCCATCCCAGGTCTGATTGTATTAATTTTAGGGATTGTTGCTTTAGTTAAATTCAGAAAGGCCGAAAACAATACTGTTTCTCTTGCAGCACATATACTGCTTATTGTGGGTGGAGCCTTAAGTATAGTCTTTGGTATATTTGGTGAAATTCCAGAGTTTATAGGTGGTATCCTTTACCTCACTTCACTTAAGAAGTTCGACCAACCTCAATTTCCTAACCAAAACATCCAACAATAATTAAGAGGATCGTCTTGCTCAGCAGGGCGATTTTTTCTTACAACTTAAAAGCCCCAGCTAGAAAAAGACTTGCTGAGGCTTTTGCCCTTTAAAATTTATCCACAACCTGCTTGAGCAACTTGAAGGACTGGTGTTGGATGGTCTGTCATAGACAGAGGAGCTGACAATAAGTCCACCAAATTAAACCCTATTTTGCAGGGCTTTGATTTGCCCTTTGACCGCTGGATTGGCTACCAAAAAGACTTGAGACCTCTGCTTGACGATTGTCCTTTCTCGATGGATTATCTCATCCAACTTAAAGGCTACCAGCCCAAAATGGGGCACCTTCGTAAACGTTCTGACCATAATCATGACAGTCCAAATCACTAAAATTCAAAATTATAGCTGAGGAGATTTTATTTTGCGTCCGATTGCATGGAAGAGGTGGTGCCAATTTCCCCTTCCCCTGAAGGCATTCAACCACGACAAAACTTCAGGACTGCATATCCACCAAGGGGGACCGCCTCATCAATCATCTGTAAAATTTCCTCCTGAGGAATTTTTACAGTCTCATCAAATATTCAAATTGACTTCCGTTCTAAACAATGCACTAAAATTATTACTGCTCCTGTTATTCTTTTCTTTCCTCAAAAATTTTCAACCAATCCGCATATCCCTGCTCTGCCATTTGCTCATAAGGAATGAATTTGAGGGCAGCCGAATTGATACAGTAACGTAAGCCATCCTTGTCAGCCGGACCATCGTTGAAAACGTGCCCCAGATGGGAATTAGCCTGGCGACTTCGCACTTCGATCCGTCGCATGCCAAAAGACTTGTCCTCGTGATTTGTCACCATGCGGTTTTCAATCGGCTTGGTGAAGGCAGGCCAGCCACAGCCTGAATTGTACTTGTCCTGCGATGAAAAGAGGACTTGGCCACTGACAACATCAACATAGATGCCTTTTTCAAAAAAGTCGTCATAGATACCGGTAAAGGCCCGCTCAGTTGTTGCATTTTGGGTAACCTCAAAGGCTAAATCACCAATACGGTCACGCAGATTTTCCTCTGTCATAAGGCCTCCTATAGTTTTGCCATACCAGCATCAATGGGTTCAGTACCCGACAGCATTTGAATGACTTTGTTTTTAGTATTTGGATACTGGAGTAGCTTTTCCAAAACTTCCGCCACATCGGGAATAGGATTGCGACCAACCTTCTCAGGAGCAAAGTCCACCAGACCGGTTCCGGCCTCTTCTGCTAAACCTCCCGGCTGGACAATCGTATAGTCAAGCTTAGTCTGGTTTATCAAGTGATTGTCGGCAAAGAACTTGGCGATATTGTAGTTGGTCAGTTGATTCAGGCCTGGCTGATTCCACTTCTCTGGCTGGGTCGCAAAGAGAGAGCTGAGAAGGATGTAACGTTTGACACCAACCTGTTCAGCTGCCTGCATGGACTTGACCGCTCCGAAGGCATCGGTCTGTAAAAGATCCTTTCCACGAGAACCAGCTAGGAAATAGACCGCATCCATACCTTTCAGTTTTTCATCTAAGTCCTCTACTGCATCCTGCAAATTAAAGGGCACCGGCTTAACCTGCTGACTCTTCTGGACCTTGGCTAGATCTCTGACACCTGCATAGACAGTATGACCGGCTGTTACCAAACGCTTGGTTAATTCCTGAGCCACCCGACCGTTAGCTCCAATAATAAAGATATTCATGGCATCTCCTTCTTTCATTCTTATTCTTTGGGTAAACCTATTTTATCCCTTTTCCCGACCATCTGTCCAAAAATTGCTACGGGAGAGGTAAGGTGAAGTTACGGAACCAGTCTAGCATGCCATTATTCAGTCTGAACATTTTTCTTATAAGCGTCCACATAGAGATCGGCAGCGTTTCCGCAATTAACTAGACCGCAATAGCTGTTGGGCCCTTTCCATGATCAACTCGGGACCAGCATCGTCGTTGGGCCCCTTCCCATAATCAACTCGAGACCAGCATCGCTGTTAGCACCGTTTCCATAATCATCTCGAGTCCATCATCGCTGTTGGCACCGTTTCCATAATCATCTCGATGCCATCATCGCTGTTGGCACCATTTTCACAATCATCTCGAGTCCAGCAAAAAACTGATTCACGGCCGTGAATCAGTTTAGCTTAGTCTTCTACTAATTGGATATCAGCTCCTAGGGCGGTCAATTTCTCAATGATATTGGCATAGCCACGGAGGATAAATTCGATGTTGGTAATTTCAGTCCGTCCCTCAGCCATAAGTCCAGCTGTTACCAAGGCTGCACCAGCACGCAGGTCTGTTGCCTTGACAGCGGCACCTGTCAGTTGGCTAGGACCATTGTAGACGATTTTTCCACCAAGGACAGAAATGTCAGCACCCATCCGAGCTAATTCAGGCACATGATTAACCCGTTTTTCATAGATGGTATCAAGGATGGTTCCTCGACCATGGGCCGTCAGCAAGAGGGGCGTGAGGGGTTGTTGCAGGTCAGTCGCAAAGCCAGGGTAAGGTGAAGTCCGAACAGAGATAGCCTTGAGGTTCTCCTGCTTTTCAACGAAGATAGCATCCTCATCAACCGTCATCCGCACGCCCATCTCTTCCAACTTGGAAATGAAACTGTCTAAATGCTCATAGAGAACGTTGGTAATGCGGACACCATGGCCGATAGCCGCCGCCATGGCAATGTAGGTCCCAGCTTCAATCCGGTCAGGAATGACTTGGTGGCGGGTTCCGCCTAGTCGCTCAACTCCATCAATAGTAATGATGTTGGTACCAGCCCCACGGACATGGGCCCCCATATTATTGAGCAGGGTTGCCACATCAATAATTTCAGGCTCCCGAGCGGCATTCTCAATCACGGTCCGACCTTGCGCCTTGACCGCTGCTAGCATGGTATTAATGGTCGCACCAACGCTGACCGTATCCATGTAGATATGGGCCCCTTGCATGGTCTGACCATTGGTCGCCAACCGCATAGCTTCCGCTTCATAAGAGATACTTGCTCCCATAGCTTCAAAGGCCTTAAGGTGGAGGTCAATGGGACGTGGACCCAAATCACAGCCACCAGGAAGACCAACCACGGCCTGACCAAAACGCCCTAAGAGACTCCCATAGAAATAATAGGAAGCACGCAGGCTATTGATTTTACCAAAAGGCATGGGCATATCCCTAACACCACGTGGATCAATTTCCAGCGTTTCGCCATCACGCTTGACCTTAGCCCCCATGATTTCCATGATTTCTACCAGACTATCCACATCGCTGATGGCAGGTACACCATCCAAAATCACGATACCGTCTGCTAGAATAATGGCGGGAATCAGGGCAACGACAGAGTTCTTCGCACCCGATACAGCCACTTCACCTGAAAGTGGTTTGCCACCATTGATAATAATTTTTCGCATACCTTAATTTCTTTCTATCACTAAATTGAACCTTTTTATTATAGCAGAGATTAAGGATTTTGACAATCAAGTAAAAATTTTCAGATGAATCTTATCATTCGAAAGTGATAATGTCTTAGTTAGGTCGAAGGAGAAAATGTCCCATCTGTTAAACTAGAATGATGAGGAAAAATGAGCTAACCATGACTGAGACTAAGAAATATATCACTATTAAAGCAGTCTGTGACGGAAAGAAAACAAAGAATAGGGCCTGTGTGGAGCTTGGCATATCCAAAAGGCAGGTGAATCGCCTAGTCATTGCCTATCAGAATAAGGGTAAGCAGGCTTTTATCCATGGGAATAGGCAGAAACAGCCAGCCCACGCTATGCCTCCAGAAGTCAAAGAAAGAATTATTGGGAAATATCGAGACTATGGAGCTATGAGACCTAATGTTGTTCATTTTTGTGAGCTCCTAGCTGAGGAAGACGGCATCTGTTACTCCGATACTACCGTGAGAAAGCTCCTCTATCAAGCTGGGTTTCTCTCACCTAAGACACAACGAAAAACCAAGAAACGCTTAAAAAAAGAGGCTAAGAAACGCAAGCAAGCTAAAGAAGAGCCACTCCTCCCTACTGCTAGCGACTTCTTAGAAGAACCAGAGAAAGCCCATCCTAGTCGGGCTAGAAAAAAATATAGAGGCGAGCTTATCCAAATGGATGCCAGTCAATTCTTTTGGTTTGGACAAGAGGAAACCCATCTTCACGTCGCCATTGATGATGCCTCTGGTGATATTGTCGGGGCTTACTTTGACACCCAAGAAACCCTGAAGGGCTACTACCATGTTTTGGAACAGATTCTTGCAACCCAAGGCATCCCTTTTCAGTTCCTGACCGATAAGCGAACAGTCTTCACTTATGTCTCTAAACAGTCCAAAAAGATGGAAGAGGACACCTTCACGCAATTTGGCTACGCCTGCCATCAGCTGGGCATCGCCATCAAGACCTCATCTATTCCACAAGCCAAGGGGCGAGTCGAAAGGCTCAATCAGACCCTGCAGTCCCGCCTTCCGATTGACCTCCAAAGGCATGGTATCACAAGCATTGACCAAGCCAACCGTTACCTAAAAGGCTGGATCAAGCGGTTTAACAAGCAGTTCGGAGCCAAAGCAAGCTTATCCGTTTTTGAGGAGGCTCCTAAGCCTGCTCAGAGGAATCTACTTCTAGCTAGGGTGAGTGAAAGAGTGATTGATAGTGGGCGGCACCATATTCGTTATCAAAACAAGTTTTACTTACCCACTGAGGGAGACAAGGAAGTCTTCTTTGCCCGAAAAACGAAAGCCTTGGTTATTGAGGCTTTTAACGGTGACATCTACCTCAATATCGCTGACAAGACTTATGCTACTAGGCCTTTACAGGAACACGAACGCCATTCAGATGAATTTGAACCAGCCCAAGAAAAGAAAAAAGAAAGACGCAAGTATATTCCTCCACAATCACACCCGTGGAAACTTGCATCTTTCAAACAATATCTTCATAAGATTGGAAAATCCTATGAAGAATTTCAAGCTGAGAAGAACAAGGCTTCTCGCCTACAATTATAGCAGATTTTTTCTCCTATCAACTTGATTTTGACGGGACAAAGTCATTTTCGATTGACATCAAGTAAAAATTTTCAGATGAATCTTAAGATGTTCCGTTTTCTATTCGAAACTCATCAAAAAAACTACACCCCAGTAGGAATGTAGTTGCTTGTTTATTTGACAGCTGCTTTGAGGGCATCCACCTTATCTAATTTTTCCCATGGCAGATTGATGTCGGTCCGGCCCATGTGGCCATAGGCAGCGGTTTGCCGATAGATTGGCCGTTTGAGGTCCAACATCTTGATAATGCCCGCTGGTCGCAAGTCAAAGTTGTCCCGAACTGCTGCTTCTAGCTTACTTTCAGAAACCTTGCTGGTTCCAAAGGTATCCACCCGAACAGAAACCGGATGGGCCACCCCGATAGCATAGGCCAGCTGAACTTCTGCCTTGTCGGCCAAGCCAGCAGCGACAATATTTTTGGCAATATAGCGAGCGGCGTATGAAGCCGAGCGGTCAACCTTAGTCGCGTCCTTACCAGAGAAGGCACCACCACCGTGACGGGCATAACCACCGTAGGTATCCACGATAATCTTGCGACCGGTCAGACCAGAGTCCCCTTGAGGGCCCCCAATAACGAAGCGACCAGTAGGATTGATATAGAACTTGGTCTTGTCATCCAAGTATTGGGCTGGAATAACAGCCTTGATGACTTGTTCAATGACATCCTTGCGGATTTGTTCTTGCGAAACATCAGGGTCGTGTTGGGTTGAAATGACCACCGTATCCACCCGGACGGGCTTGTCATTTTCATCGTACTCAACCGTCACCTGAGATTTAGCATCAGGTCGCAAATAGCTGATGGCACCTGATTTGCGGAGCTCAGCCAATTTATGAACCAGCTTGTGCGACAGGGAAATTGGCAAGGGCATGAGTTCAGGTGTTTCATTGGCCGCAAAACCAAACATAAGGCCTTGGTCACCGGCCCCCATCAGACTGAGCTCATCATCTTGACCTTCACGCGCTTCCAGGGCATTATTAACCCCTTGAGCAATATCTGGCGACTGCTCAATCAAGGATGGGTGAACCCCAACCGAATCAGCAGCGAAACCGTAATTAGCATCAGTGTAGCCAATATCAGCAATGGTATCGCGGACCACACGATTGATATCGACATAAGCGGTCGTGGAGATTTCCCCAAAAACATGGACAGATCCCGTATAAACGGCTGTTTCAGCCGCGACATGGGCATCTGGATCCTGCTCCAAAATCGCATCTAAAATCGCATCCGAAATCTGATCGGCAATCTTATCGGGATGCCCCTCCGAAACCGACTCAGACGTGAAAAGTTTACGTTCTGACATAAAAATGTCCCCCCCTTAAAAATTAAAATCTACCGACTAGACCCACTCTAGAACACAAAACTGACCAAGCAATAAAATTGGTCGCAAATGACGAGACGCTGTCGCATCCGACATTTGTGCTGAGTTACGACCTTATCTATTGAACTTCGATATTAAGCGAAATAGATAAGCAGCAAGTCGGCTAGCCAAGGTCCCATTGGACTTGGCGTCCAAGGAAGATCGAGCACTTAGGCCCACCTTGTACTTGGTGTCAAGTTACGACGCTTTTGAAGGGCTTCGATAATAAGCACCTCAAAAAGCTAGTAAGTCGACTAGCCAGATCGCCTCTAGCGACTGGCGTCAAATGACGAGACACTTTAGTGTCCGACATTTGTGTAGAGTTACAAAGAACCGGTTCCTCAGTTTCAAACTGAGTTTGACTGGGCTAAAGGCTTCAGTGACAAGGCGATGAAGTCGCAGACAGTACTTTGGTACAGCCAGATGAATCAACGCAGTCAATGAAGAATTTAGACAGTCAAACCGCCTTTTCGGGACTCATTAACCTCACTATTGTAGCACAAAAAGAGGGAAGTTCCCATTATTTGTAGAGATTGGATAAGGAAACCGCTATAAGGATATTTAATCACAGAAGATAAATGGGGCTTATACTTAAAGGTAGGCATTTAAACTTTTAAAAGAATTGACTTGTCACTTCTATGCTCTCATGCTAAACCAATCGAAATAAAGGAAAATCTGTCACATACAAGTCGTGTATAGCTTTGGACATAGGCAGCCAGAAACGAACGAAAAGCCCGACTTCATCTCATATAATGACACTTTCAAAGATATGGAGGTTATAAAATGGAAAAATCGGCTAATAAATACAAGCAATTTAATCAGAAACAATCAGGTAATGATTCCACACACAGGGTCTTTAACTTTGATAAAAAGCTAGAGAATGCTATGACCAAATATGACGAACTTTTGAGAGTTCTGTCCAAAAACTAAAAACACCGCAAAGCGTTAGCTCTGCGGTATTTATGTATTCTATTCCTCATCCAATAGCCAAGCCCTATCTTGAGGATTGTCGATAGCAAAATCGACTGCTTTTTCTTCTGAAAAGTTGTCTATATAAGATTTGGCTTCTTGGACTTGGTCGCTGAAATGGTTTTTCCTATTCTGATTCTTACTCATCATCAGGCTCTCCTACAGCTTCAAGTCTTTCAGGAAGTCATCCAGTTCTTTTTGGCTTTCGGGGTTGGTGCCCTTGAGTTGGCCCAGCATGGCCATGAGTTCAGACGTCTTTTCTTCGATGGCTTGATTGGTTGTTTTGATATTGGCGACAATCTCCGTCAGAGGTGCCACTTCTTCTTCCTCGAAGGTGTCAACATAGCGAGGGATATTAAGGTTGAAGTCGTTCTCTTCGATTTCCTCAAAGCTGGCCAGATGGGCGAACTTATCCGAATCCTTGCGTTTGCGATAGGCCTCCAGAATCTTCTCAAGATGGCTGTCTTCCATGATGTTTTGGTTCTTACCCTTGGTAAATTCTTTGGAGGCATCAATGAAATACACATCACGATTTTGCCGGTCTTTCTTAAGAATAATGACCGTCGTCGGGATGGAGGTATTAAAGAAGATATTGGCTGGCAGGCCGATTACGGTATCAATAGCCCCTTCTTCCAAGAGGTGCTTGCGAATAGTACCTTCGGCATTGCCCCGGAAAAGCACACCGTGAGGCAGGACGATAGCCATAACCCCACCGTCCTGCTTGAGGTGAAAATAACCGTGCAAGAGGAAGGCCAAATCTGCCTTGGACTTAGGCGCCAGTTTGCCAAAAGGTGAGAAACGAGGGTCCTGAAGGAAACCAGCATCCGCTGACCACTTAGCCGAGTAAGGCGGATTCATGAGAACTGCATCGAAATTGGTCGGCTCCTGGGTCGGCCAATCCTCATCCAGAGTATCGGCATTGTGGAGCTTCTGATTTTCGATGGGAACCCCGTGCAGAATCATATTCATCCGAGCCAGGTTGAAGGTCGAGGTGTTGAGCTCCTGACCCAAATAGGCCACCGAATTGGGCTTATGGCTATATTTCTTGGCATTAAGGAGGAGAGAGCCTGACCCCATGGTCGGGTCATAGAGACTAAAGCCCTGCTTGTCCTCCCGCCCCATGAGGGCAATCTGAGTCATGAGCTTGGCCACAGGTTGGGGCGTGTAGAACTCACCAGCCTTCTTACCCGAATCGGTCGCGAACTGTCCAATCAGGTACTCATAGGCATCCCCTAGCATATCACCAGCGTGACCAGCCACATCCAGCACCGCCAGCTCCTTCATGACATTAGCGATGGTCTGGTTCTGCTTCTGGGGTGTCGCCCCCAGCTTCTTGGAATAGAGGTCAATGTCCTCGAAAAGATTTTCAAAAAGCTCATCATCCTGCTCGATATTGCGGAAACCTTGGGCTAAGTGCTCCAGCTGAAAGGTCCCGGCATTAATCTCCTGCACCAGAGCCGTAAAGGTCAAATCCGGCTCAATGGCATAGGACATCTCATCCTTGGTAACCTCAATCAAATCGGCATGGGTCTCCTCATCCGCATAGTAGCTTCGATAGAGCTCCAGAGCCTGATCCAAATCCTGGGTCTCCTGCTCCATGGTCTTAGCCACGAAAAAGAGCATCTTGTCCGACAGGTACTTGTAGAAAACCATGCCCAAAAGGTAGGACTTGTAATCATTGGCATCCATCTTGGAGCGCAGAATATCCGCTGAGTTCCAGAGCGCCTGATAAAGCGACTGCGACGTTTGTAGTTCTGACATAAGTGTTTGTTATCCTTCTTCTTTGTTTTTGGGGAATGGCAGAGCTGATAAGCTAGTTTAGCCAGAGCTCATAAAAGAGTTGTAAAATCCAGCCCAGATATCTGTCCCCAGTATGGTAAAATGTACTCATATAAAATCTTGAGCGACCAGATAAGTCTAGGAGGTAGACCATGAAAACTAGTAAAATCCAGCAAGTGGGTGATAAGTACATTCTCAAATTACCAGATAATCTAGGCATCCAAGAGGGCCAAGAGTTTGTGACCCAAGTCTCGTCTCAAGGTGTCATTAGACTAATCCCTCTCCCAAGCAATCCTTTTCAGGGGGACGAAGATTTAAGCATGACCGACGACTTTGATGGACTCAAACTTCTTGACGACGAAATCCAATAACATCAAGCATTCCCAGAGAATCCGCTCATCCAAATGAGTGGATTTTAAAGATACTTTATGACTCACTCAGTCTTATTTGAAATCTCACTATTTATTAGATAAAGGGCAAAAGTATTCTCAATTAAGCGCTGAATCTGTCTAACATTTTCCTGTTTTAAGTAGCTCTGTTCCAATCTACTTTTTACATCAGATGGAAGTTCACACCCCATTTGAGACTCAATCTTATCAAATTCTCTACTTCCGATTTCTTGTTTAGCTTTAGTATCCAAATCTTTAAACTTGATAATCTTATCAAATCGGTTGTATATTGCACTTCCCAATTTTTCTTCGATATCACGCAGGTCTGTGTAATTTGACGTACAAATAATTACTGATTTCTGTAACTCAACAGAGTAGTTCCTATCCTCAAAAATACCTTCGTCAAACAGTTGATAAAAGGCACTGTGGAAAATTGGGTTAGCTTTATCAAATTCGTCAAGCAAGAGAATATTAGATTCCCTGTCCAGTAAATCTTTAGCAAAACTATTATCTTGGAATGTTCCGCCAAAAAGATAATTTGCGAATTGTTCATTTTGAAACATCGAAAATTGTTTTCTAAAAATATTTTCATTTAATAGTTTCGCAAGATACTTAGCCGTTTCGGTTTTTCCAACACCAGATTTACCATAAAGCAGAATCACTACTGGCTTTGTCCTATTTTCCCTTGTTAGAGGAAATAAAGCTTGTAAGAGTTCCAACTTTGCATTTTCTTGTCCTACAATAGATTTACTAAAGTCTTTATTTAAATTTGTTAAATGTTCAAGATTTACAGAGTTATAATCTTGCTTTTCGATTTTTGTATCTGGAAAAAGATTAAACACCTGTTCCTCCATTTGCTTAGGAGGATTATGAATGAATAAGTTTTCCACATCAAATTTTGATAAGAAATTTCCGAAGTTTGTTATAACATGATTATTCACACCAGCATATTCAGAAGAACTTATAACAAAATTTTGAACCTCAATCTTTTTATCTTCACTATTATCACCGTACTCTGGAGTAACAATTTTTAGTAACTTAGACTCGTTATCGAACTCATAGGTCAAGCTACTTAAATTTCGGTAATCATCAGTCTCCGGAATGCGCTTTTTAAACTCACTTTGGGACCCATAAAATATAGTTACACTATTCATTAATTGATACTCCCGCTAAAACAACATCATACATATCCAAAAAATCATCATCTTCAGAAACCATCTTTTCACCTGATACAATTTCATTAATATCAGTAAGACTATCTTCCTCGAACTCATCAAATTCTTTTTCCAAGGCTAGTTGTTCTTTAGTAGTTTTTCCAACTTTAATAGCGTAATAAGATAAATCCATTTTTGATAAATCTGCTAAAGTGTAGTTATTTTTGAAAGCTTTAATATTAAACCGCAAGATTGATTCTTTCTTATTCTCATCCTGTAAAAGCATTTGGTAGTAACCACGTTCCCCGAGAATAGCATTATTCAATCCTTCAATGTTAATCATCGGCAACTGTTCTTGGGGTACTATATTTAAATAAGAGCTATACATTCTGTACAATGTTACTGAATCCTTAGGAGCTTTCACCGTGCAATCGTAAAACTTTACAACATTTTTATCCTTGTCAGCATTCGTTAGGTAGTCTGTTAAAATCGTATTAGAGACTGTACTGTTGATGATTTTAGAAGTTTCATAATCAACATTTGCACCCGTGCTTCCGGAGATTGAGGCTTTCAAGTACGAAAATAAATTAAATCCAGACTTGGCTTCCGACTCAATCCGTCCTACTATTTTGGCAAGTTTGTCCTTATTTTCCTCCGTGGTCCAATCAATTTGCCCTCCACTTTTTATAATATTGTAATCGCTAGCAGAATCCTCGTCGAAATAAACGATTTTTATCATTTTATGCTTTTTCTTATTAGATTTTCTGGGCATTATTTACCTCTCCCTTTGCTAAATAAACATTTCTCGCAATAACTTCTTCTTCAAAGTTTTAAGCTCCCCAATTTTAGATTGGGTTGATGAAATCAAATCATCGAGGTTGGAGAAAAGTTCGCCAATGGCTTGTTGTTCCTCTAGAGAAGGGAGGGGAATCTCAGTTTCTAATATATTTTTGTTATAAAGTCGTTTTATAGTCGTACCCTCAATTCCATTCCACTTAACAATAGAATAAAATTGCTTTAAAAAGCTGTTTACTAAGCGATTATCATGTTTAAGCCAAACGATATTAGAATCTTGATAATAAGCTTCTTCTCCCATATATTCAACCGTCCGACCAATACTACCTGAAGCAGAAATAAGAATATCCCCAATTTCTGGATAAGGATATTTCTGTTTATATTCCTCAAACCTAGCTCTCGAAATGAAAGAATCAGCCACTCCACCAAATGTACCTATCTTGTAAAATGGAATTTCTCCATCCTCAGATGTTTCGTCTTTAAATATCCTTTTATTCATAGCGACACTTCCAAGAGCTCCAAGCTTAGTCCTCTCCCACTCTCCATCAAATCCGGCTAAGCGAATTTCAGGGACAGTTTGCCCATGTTTGGGAAACATTTTAGAAAGCATGGCTGATTTGAATGATTGGTAGTTGGTCAGATTATCCTTGTAGGACAATAACAAGTCGTCTAACGTTGAAAAGAGTTCACCGATAGCTGATTGTTCATCAAAATTATTTGTTACAAATAATTTTTTACTTAACAGCTCATCTTTTGTGATCCCTTTAATTGAAGTTCCCTGAACATTCCTTTTTTCATGCTGAACTACTTTATACAGGAGATATGATGAAAAATTCTTATTAAAGTTTAAATCACTAATTGACAAAAAATCTTGACTTGTTGCAAAGTCGAATGGAACTAGAGATAATTTCCCAACCCCAACCCTTGTAACGATAGTAATTGAGTCTTTTGAAATAAGTTTTGCAGCAGAATTGATTAATCCCTCATTAGTAATTTTCTTATTTGTATCAGAAAGAAATATATCATGTTCAACTAGGTCAGATGATTGAATCCAATTTAGATTACCATCCCAGTAACTTTCTTCTGAGGTTTTTGGAGTTCCCCCACCGTATATTTTGTTTCCAATTTCTGATACTTTGGTTTTTTTCCATTCATCATTGAAATCTTTGAATCTGAGAAGAGGTTTGCTTTGCATTGTCATGAATTATTAATAGTCCTACTTAATTAATAGTGATGGCTGTTCATTCCTGAAAGTCAAAAGTTTTGTATATAATTCTAATAATTGTTTATTCGTTTCTGCTGTTGCGGCATCTTTCATATAAAATAAGTTTAATAACAGGTAGTCTAGTTGTCTAAAAGAACTTGAAAACTTTAATTTGTTATAAAAATCTTTTATAACCTGATTTTCTTTGAATTTATTGTTTATCTTGATGGTATAATTTTTCTTTCTAACAAATACTTCTTGTATTGTTACATCAGGATTTAGTTCATTAATAACATCATTCACACGAAAATTCTTTTTTGACTGGTTACAATTTCTACAGGCAAACACTAAATTATTAACATGGTTCACATTTTTCCCATCTGGCAAGGTTTTCTGAGGTTCATTAATAAAATGATCTATTTCAAATGAACTACTAGACTGAATAGCCGTGTTAATACCACAATAAGCACACTTCTTGTGATAGATTTTTTCGAAGGGTTGATAATATTTTCCTGCTTTATTACTTATTTTGGAGTAATGAATTCCTTGGTTAGAATAAGCATTGTTGTCTATATCTACTTCTAGCTCATGCTTTTTATCTAAAATATCTTGGTAGTTGAAATCTTCATACTCACATTGCCTATAGTCCAATTCAATCTTCCTTTCTCATATTTAAATTTGGTTTTATCTCATTTTCAATAAGGTTGATCAACTCATCAATCTTTTTGTCTGTTAATTCATTATAGTCTGTTATCCCATTCATAAGCCCATCAATTTTTTCAATAACGGTCGAACCTTTAAATGCTTTCGAATCATCGTTTTTTAATAAAGATAAAATTTGTCTTTTAAAATATATCTCTTTAATATTATCCTGAATTAAACATTTTAATTGCTTATCATAATGCTCTTTCGCTGCTACTTCAGCAGTTTTACTATCATATGAATTTTTGGACGATTTATATTTCTCAACTGTCCCATATTTTTCTAGATTATCATTTTGTGAGATAACAACTACTACAGCATATGGATTAACAGTAGAAAAAATAACTTTAAACTCTTCTCCTGTAAATTTATTATGTTCTTCCACATTCTCATTTTCAAATAATTTAGAGTCAATAATCAAAATATTTGCCTTTTTAACTTTGTCATTTTCAATTAAGGAAAGGTAGCTGTCATTAGAGCTGTCAAAAATTACAGAATCATAGTTTATATCTTTATCATCTCCAAAATTATTAGTTTTTTCCAAGTATTCTTCTAAATACTCATCCGGCTTATCATCAACATATATAATACTGATTGCCTTATCAATGTTACTTGTTAAAATTTTATTATCTATCAATTACATTTACCTCAATGAATGAATTTAATTTAAAACCATTATTTCCATCAATACTGCTAATTTTCCCATCTAATTTTTGGATAGTATTATTCCCCATCCACATGCCAAGACCGTGCCCTTTGACCCTAGAGGTTTCATGAACTTCTAATATTTTCATTGGATCATCTTTATATTTGGAAGCTAATCCATTCCCATTATCGCTATAATCAATGTAAAGTCTGTTATCTTCAACTCTGAGTCCAATTCCTATAGTTAATGAATTAGTATCATTATTCTGAATACTATTTAAAACTAGATTGTCGAAAATCACCATAAGATAGTCATAAGATATTTCGATATTGATATCTCCATCGTCAGTATTAACAATAAAATTGACCCAGTTATATTGTGATTTCCACTTTCGAAGTATATTTTCCATCAATTCATTCAGAGACGCCTCTTGCAATTCAAAGTTTTTCTTTTCAATTTCTTCAAGAACAGTATCTGTTAAACGTAATATTTTACCATTGTTATTATTTAATTGTTGAATGAGATAAGGAAGCTTTTTTGTATCTCTAATGATTTCGTTTTCTAGAATCTTCCAGTCTATGTTTCTCCTTATTGCTTCCTCTAACAATTCAGGAGTCTTTTGAATGCTATTTCTATTATTATTTAACTCATGTGCTAATGAACTAATTCTTAACTGCGAAGTCGCTAAAACGTTTAGAAGTTGAGTTTCATATCTAAATTGATGTTCAATATCTGCTTTATCTTGTTTTATGTATTCATTTTCAGCATCTTTTCTGTTAAATTCATCAATGATAACCTTGACACTGTCATCTGTAAATTGTTGAATTTTCTTAGGATCTTTTGTCAAACTTCTAATTAATTCATTTGCTAAAATTGAATTTTCATTTCGCGTGGACTGTAATTGTATTAAACCTTTTTCATAACTTGATATCTCCCTTATTATTTTTTGTCTAAAAAACTCTAATCGATCTAAGCCCAATTCAATTATCTTTTTGAACGTTTTAAAATAATCATCTTCAACAATACCTTGTCTATTTGATAAATCTTCAATATTTTTATTTTCTTGTTTATCAATAAGGACATAACCTGACAACTGATTAGTCCTTACCCTCCATCTCCCATTTAGATGAGAGGCCGCAGCAGGAGACTTAATAACTCTCCCTTGTAGATTAAGCCAGTCTCTTCTTCCTTCATATGAATCAATACTAAATGCATTACGATAAAGTACAACACCTGGATCAAATCTATTTAGAAGAGTTTCATGCTTATAGTGATAATCACTTTTAGCTTTTTTAGTTACATTGGTTAGGCTAAAGAATAGACGACTTTTGAAACTACCCACTCCTTTTAAAATCTCTAAAACTAAATCATCTAAAATTTTTTTATTTGTGTCAGCTTTTTTTTTCTTTTTTAACCCCAAATGTTCATCCTCTGACAACAAATCGACGATATTACTCCTTAAACTGTCAAAAATATTTATTGTGCCTTTCTCTTCCGAAATAGAAGTATTAGATAAGGAAGGAATATTATTAACATTTTCTTCAAACTCATCTGAATTTATAAAATACTCCAATTGTTGAGTATTTGAGTCGTATTCCAAAGATATTGAAGTAACGTAATGTTCTCCTAGTTTTGCATTATTCCAAAGATGACCGACCTTTTTTTCAACTGTCTCAAACGTGAGCTTGATGTTCATCTTATCATCGTTATAGACCCTTTCCAAATAATCGGTAAGCTTAGGAACCATCCTTCTATTCCAACGATCATTTAAATCATAAATCTTAAATGTAGTTCCTGAATCGACAATAGAATTATCTCTTCTATATTCCGTTTTTTCCCAATTTGTTTTCCAAAAAATTGCAACCTCATCATTCTTCTTGGTCGTCATTTCTACTTTCTTACCTAATCTTGCTAACGCAAAACGACCAATACCTTTGGAACCTGCTAAAACTCTATTTGTCTTTTTATCTTTATATTCTCTTGAACTTTTTCCAACATACATCCAATGATTCAAAACATTATCTTCGTTCATTCCACTTCCATCATCAGAAATGGTAAGTGTTACTCCATCAGACGAATTTTCGAAAATAATTTTTAAGTTATTTGCTCCGGAATCATAGGCATTTTTTACTAACTCTAAGATAGCAGATTCTTTTGTAGAAAAATTTTGACGCCCTAAAAGCTCAGCGATTACTTTATCTTCTACCTTATAAGAGATCTCCTCTAATGAATTTTTATCAACCATACTTTATCCCTCACTACTCTGCGATTCCTATTCCAATATTTTCTTGGGAATCTTAATGTTTTTTAGATTTGTAGAACTCATACTTTTATATCCAGATGAGTAATTTTTCGATACCATCGCAAGAAATTTTAAAACAGCTTCTGAATTTAAATAATCATTTATTTTTTGTAAAGAATCCAAAGGAACACTTTCATTAAAGACAATAGACAAACCTGACAAAGTAAAGCCAGTGTCAACAATTTTAAATGCTTCATTATTTAAATACGCAACTTTTGGAATGACTATTTTAGGTTTAGAAAAATTTCTTAATCCCTGAGTTCTACCATAATATAAACCATATTTCTCTTTATAGGAACTAGGTAATGTATTTTTTAAATATCGATATATTTTGGGTAATTTTTTAGGGAGATTATCAATTTTATAATTATTTTTGTCATAAGGAAAAATTACATAATTTCTCTCGTTGATTTTTGATGCTCTTCTAGCTAAACGAAGCCCAGACTTTTCAAGCGGGTATTGCACCCCACACCTATCAATTATAATGTGATTCCTAGTTTCCTTGACGAAATCACTCTCTTTTATAATAAATATCTTATCATTAAGAGTCGCTAAACCATTTCTTATTTCTGCTATTTCTCCCAACTCAACATACTCTTCGGTATCAACAATTTCAAATCCTCTATCATAAATATAGATTTGATTCCTATCTTTTAGATCTGCATAAGTTATTTTCTCTTTATAATCAGTAGTCTCCTTATACAAGCATAATGCATCATTATTTTTTGAAAAGACACTTATTGCAGTATAAGTAGTAGCATTTTCAAACTTCAGATTATCTTCAAAATCAATAATAGATTCCAACAACTGATTTTCAATAAAATAACTTAACATATTCTCAGCACTACGAGCTTTTAAATAACTATTGGGAGTTATATATACCATTTTTCCTTTTTGATTCCAGGACTCAACTCCAAGTTCAAAAAAGAAATAATAAATATCAAAATTAAATTTATTGCAAAACAAACTATTTAGCTTTAGTTTTCTAACCATTTCTTCACTCATATTTTTACGTGCAATATAAGGAGGATTGCTAATTACATAATCGAAATTTCCAATTTTTCCTTTAAGGGCTTGTTTATTTAATGCATCAAATACAAAAATTTTCCAATTAATTTTTAACTTCTCATAATATTTTGAAACTAAAATATCTAACTTCAAAATGCATTTTTCAATAGCTTCTTTTCTGATATCGAAAGCACAAAAATTATTTTCTAAACTCTGCTTTATGAACTTTTTGCTTTTACCCAAATTATTTTCTAAAAATTTTTCTATTATTGTTATAAAAATATGACCTTCACCAACTGCCGGTTCAAGTATTGTAAACTCTTCCTGATAATTTATACCTAATAGTTCAACCATTTTACTAGCTAATGGTGTATTAGTGTAAAAAATACCATTACTCTTTAAAAATTGATTATCCATTTTTTCCTGATTCTATACACAATATATTATAGCAATACGTAACATGTATATTCTACCACTTTTCAATCTTCAACTAAAGCTATATTGTCCACTAGATAGCACTTAAAACGATATTGGATGACCACTAAAAAAACACGACAATATTTGCCGTGCTACTTACTTATCTTCGCTACTATGCTTAACCCTTACTGCCTAGCTTTTTATCAGCGATGGCGTCGGTTAGGGTCTGGGAAAAATTAAGTCCTAACTGGCGCCCTAGTCTGTCGGCCCAGCGGGGGATGGTCAGGGTTTTCTTGATGGGTTCCTGACTGCCCAGATAGTTGGCAACATCCACGCTAACTAGGGAGATAAAGGATTTTTCTGGATCATAGTTGAGGGTCATGTCCTCGTCATCCTTAAAAGGATTATTGGCTTCCAGAGACAGGCTATTGATATCTGAGGGCTGAGCCAAGCTTCTGCCCTGCTCTAGGGCATCTGCTAGGGTTATTCCCAGATAGTCACTGGCCATGAAGATGGCATGGGCTGGGGATTCTCCTTGAGTGGCTGAGTGCTCAATATCTGGAAAGGTGACAAAGTAAGGGTTGGCTGACGGTTCATTGGGATCGTAGTAAAAGAGAGCAGGATAAGCGACTAACATGGTAGACCTCCTTGGTTTGCGGGCTAGGCTGGCTAGAGAAGGCCGGCCTGTTTTCTGATGGCTCTTTCGGTATATTTGTTTATCTCACCGTGGGGGACAATAATTGGACGCTGTCCCTTCTTTTCCAATTTGATGTGAGATCCCTTTCTACCCTTGATTTTGGTCCAACCATTGGCAGTTAAAAGTTTGACCATTTCTTTTTGTGTCATGGGCATAAGCTGAATGATTTCCTGACTAGTTTAGCATATCACACGTGTAGCACGTATTCAAGTTTTGACTAAACTTTGTTCTAAAAAGACACCCTATCGAGTGCCTTTATTGAATTACTCGTAATTAATTTAATTTTACAAGATATTTGGGAGTCTTTCACAAGAGATGAGCCAAACCTTGCCTCGGAAGGTTTGGTCTCTGACCTACTTATAGATGTCCCTCCTATGACCAAACTCTAAGGCCAGAATGATCAACTTGTCGTCCTCAATATCACAAATCAAGCGATAGTCGCCGATACGATACCGCCACTCTCTGGCATGATTGCCGCTTAGGCCTTTCCCAAACTGTCTAGGGTTGTCACTTCCGTCTATATGCTTGTCAATCCAAGAAAAGAGGAATCTCTGAACAGACTTATCCAACTTTTTAATTTGCTTCTGGGCTTTCTTGGAATAGCGAACCTGATACATTTAGAAACCTAATTCCTTTTTAAAATCTGCGTGAGAAAGAGTCTCTGGATCCTCTTGGTAGGCTCGATAGGCCTCTTGATAGAGTTTCAAATCATACTCATCTTCAATGGCCTTTTCCAGCGACTTTTTAAAGAGGGTTGAAAGACTGACTCCTGTAATCTGAGCATAGGTTTTAAAGAAGTCTTCTTCATCTTTGTTTAATCTGACTGTTACTGTACTCATCATGCTTCTCCTTGTGTAACACATTGTAGCACCTCCTTTTGAAAAAGTCAAACTAAGTCTGTAAAAGACACCCTATCGAGTGCCTTCATTATTTATTCGTAATTAATCCGATTTCTTTGCTCCTATTGCTTAGCTAACAGGGGATAGATGACCTCTTGGATGAGCTTAAGATAGTCTTCCTTGATGGCCTTCTTGTATTTGAGGGGATTGAGGGGTTCAGCGACTTGGGCCTTATAGTCCTGATAGCGCTGGCTGGCGATCAGTTCGCTTTCGCCCGCTTGCTTTTGCGCCTTAGGGTTATAGTGCTTGGCCAGATAGTAGAGTTCCTCCTCACCGATATACCACTTCCTTGCCAGCTGGGTGACCTCTTGTTCAATGACCTGGTCAATCATTTCTTCCAAAAGCTCAGTCACCGACTGACCTTGGTAGCTCTGTGGGTCTTTCTGAATGGACTGCCAGAGCTGGCTGACCACCTTGGCCAACTCAGGCCGGCGCTTGGCTAGATCGGCGATATAGCTATCAATAGTTGTCAAGTCATCTGGTGAAAAGGACTTGACTTCCTTAGCATCTTGACCAATCAGGGCCTGAATCAGGTTGATAATATAGTCGTAGTTGATGTCATCAACCTGGACGGCCTCCAGCTCATACAGGATATCCAGTAAGTCATCATCAGTCTCCTCGTCATCTTCTTGCCGTCTGAGCTTCAACTCCGCTAGAACATTTTGATAGACACCTAAGTAGCTATCTAACTTATCTTGGCTTAGCCCAGCTTCACTATAGATCTGGTCTTGGTCATACTGACCATAGACTTGGATGGAGGCGAAGGCCTTGTCAAACTCCTGGTAAGCCTTAGCGAACTGCTTGAGCTGGGCGGTATCGGCTAGGTCCGGATCAATGCCCAAACCAGCCTGCTCGGAAATATGACTGCGGAATTGCGCCAGCTTATCATCAAACTTAGCCTTTTCATCCTCCCACTCAGGGGCCAGAACATAGTTTTCCCCGCCCTTGGAGTAGAGCCAGAGAGCCTTATCGACTGCCTCTTTAAAGGCCTTGGGCTGTTGGAAGGTGATAATCTGACCAAACTTCTTGTTCTTGTCAAAAATCCGATTGGTCCGACTAAAGGCCTGAATCAGGTGCTGGGGCTTGAGGGGCTTGCGGTCCATAAAGAGGGTCTGAAGGCAGGGAGCATCAAAACCAGTCAGGAGCCGGTCGACAACGATTACTAAGTCCAACTGCTCCTTGCGGTTGAGATAGCGGTCTTCCTTTCTGGCCAGACGTTTATTGACATCGGTATTAAAGCCAGCCAAATCGGCCAGACCGAAATGGGTACCGAACTCTTGATTATAATCACTCAGAGTCTCCTTCATCTTGTCCTGATTGCGGGAAGAGTCTTCTTCATTTTCCGTCAGTGAGTAGGTGATGGTCATCTTTGGAAAATCTGGCAGAGTCTGCTTGGTCTTTTCAGAAATTTTCACACTGCTTCGGCCTTCTTTGACTGCCTTAATCAAATCATAGTAAGCTTGGGCCTGCTTGATGGAGGAGACCGTCAAGATAGCATTGTAGGTCTTGCCAATACCATTGCGAAAGCCAAAGAGACGGGCGGGTTTGCTTAGGATATAGCGAAGGACTTCCAGCATGTGCTCTTGGGACTCATAAACCGAGTCAGGGATGGACTTTTCATCCAGCTCTTCACCAACCGTGGTCTGGTATTCTACCCGAAAGCCCAGCACGGCTCCATCGTGGATAGCATTTTTAACGGTGTAAGTATGCAGACAGTGACCATAGAGTTCCTCGGTGGTCTGCTCCAAATCGCCTAGGGCCTGGCGACGATTTTCACCGAAAATTGGCGTCCCCGTAAAGCCATACCAGAGGGAATGGATAAAGAACTTGGACAGGGAGCGTTTGGCCTGAGGCGTTACTGCCCTGTGACACTCATCGACAACGAAAGCGACTCGCAGCTGACGAATCTTATCCTGATTTGCTTGGTAATGACCCTGCTCAAACTTTCGCATCATGGCAGAAATTTTCTGAATGGTGGTTACCACCACCCGCCGTTCCTTGCCGGCCAGAGTTCTAATCAGCTCCTTGCTGGAATTGGTCTCATCAATGTCAATGGTATCATTCTGGGCATAGGAGAGAAAGCTGGAGGTGGTCTGGTCATCCAGGTCCTTGCGGTCAACGATAAAAATCGTTTTATTAATAGATGGAATGGTCAGGAGGTTTCTGGCTACCTTATAGGAAGTCAGGGTCTTGCCTGAACCGGTCGTATGCCAGACATAGCCGGATTCTCCGCGATAGCTGGCTTCCTTGACCGCCTCAATAGCATGAATCTGGTAGGGCCGCAGCAAAATCAGACTCTTCTTGCTATTGTCCAAAACCGAGTACTGCATGACCAGCTGGTGGGCTCGTGGAATGGAAAGGACAGCCTTGGCAAAGTCAAAAAGATTGAGAACAGGCTGATTTTCTGTATCAACCCACTTGGTTAGAAAGCGAGGATTGAGCTTATTTTCCTTGGCTGCTGCGATATAGCGGGTATCTTCGATATTTGACACGACAAACATCTGCAGGCTGGAAAAGATGCCACGGAACTTGCCCTCCTTGTCATATTTTTTGAGTTGATGAAAGGCATCCATGAAGGGACTGTGCTGGCTTTTCAGCTCTAATTGAATCAAGGGCAGGCCATTGATGAGGAAGGTGACATCCTCTCGGCGATTATGGCTCAAGTCGTCTTGCGCAAAGGTTTTAACTTGATTGACAATCTCGTAGGAAGATTTTCCGCCAGCCACATGGTCACGAAAGAGGACATCTAGATTGATGGTGCCCAGACGGGCATCTTCTCTTTGAATCCGAACCTTGGCAATGCCATTTTCTCCGACCAGCCACTTGGCTGCTTCATAGTAGTTGACAAAGTTGAGCTGGTTTTGAATTTGCGACTTCTCCTGCTGGGTCAAGGGGTGTCCATCTAGGGCAGGGACATTATTCTGCTCCAATTTGAGGAAAAAATTATCCCACAGCTCTGCTGGAGTCTTGAGATCTGGCCGATAGGTCCATTGACTGTCGCCACTTATTAGGGTCTGAATTAAACGCTTTTCTTGCTGGGTTTCTTGATATTGGGGCATCTTATGCCTTTCTAATCTAGTTTGATAATTTAATTATAGCACACTGGAAAGCCCAGCTTTTAAGAAATTAACTGGTTGAAGATGCCTTTCTTGCCACCCTGAACAAAGCAACCCAGCCTTTCCTTTTCAAAGCCATTATTTATGCTACAATAAAAGCATAAAAGCGAGGAAAAATATGAAAACTTATGAAAAAATTTATCAAATTTTGCGGGAAGCTGGCGGTTTTGTCAGCGGGCAGGATTTGGCTCAGCAGCTGGATGTCTCCCGGACAGCCATTTGGAAATCTATGAAAACTCTTGAAAGCAAGGGCTTGGTTATTGAGTCCATCAAGAACCGAGGCTACCGGCTGCTTCTTGGTGACCTGCTTCTGCCAGAAGAAATTGAGCAAGCGACGGGACTCCAGGTCTATCTCAATGAAACTTCCGCTTCCACCCAACTGGATGCCAAGGAAGGGATTGAGAAAGGTCACTCTAGCCCTGCCCTCTATCTGGCACCTAATCAAAAGGCGGCCCGCGGCCGTTTCGCCCGCCCTTTCTTCTCGCCCGAGTCAGGCGGTATCTATATGTCCCTTCACCTCCAGCCCAACCTGCCCTATGATCAGGTTCCTGCCTATACCCTCATGGTTGCTTCCAGTATCATCAAGGCCATTTCCCGTCTGGCCGGCATTGACTGCCAGATCAAGTGGGTCAATGATATTTATCTGGGGCAAAAAAAGCTTGCTGGCATCCTGACCGAGGCTATTTCATCCATTGAGACAGGACTGATTACCGATGTTATCATCGGCGTGGGACTAAATTTCCTAGTGCCTGAATTTCCTGAGGGCTTGCAGGACAAGGCTACTAGCCTCTTCACCAAACAAGCACCTATCAGCCGCAATCAGCTGATTGCTGAAATCTGGAACATTTTCCAAAATACTCCTGAGCGAGATCTCATAAAAGTTTACAAAGAAAAATCACTCGTTCTGGATAAACGAGTGACCTTTGTGGAAAATCAATTATCTTATACTGGTCTAGCGACTGACATTACTGACAGCGGCCAGCTAGTCGTCCGGCTGGATGATGGTCAAGAAAAAGTCCTTAATTCTGGGGAAATTAGTCTCTCTTCTTGGGACTATTAGTCCCTTTGCCATGAGATAGGGACTTGAGCAATTCCTTGAGCAGACGGTCTGCCAGATAGGCATTCTGCAAATTGCGAATAATAAGGAAGGCCCAAAAAGCCGCTAACCAAAAATGTCCTGTAAGCAAGGCATCGCTGAAAAAGTAGCTTTCCAAGGCACACCAGAGAGCCATGCTGATAAACTGTAATCTATTCATATAAGGTAATTATAGCAGAAAATCCACCGCAATGGTGGATTTTTTCTCATCTCAAGAAAATTTATTACTATTTAGTGAAAAGACGACTAATCACTTGGTGAAAACTGCCAGAGAGGCACTTGTTTTAGTCTTCTTCTACTTCCAGTTTGTCAGAGAGAAATTCAAAACCATCTGGAATCAGGCTGTCTTGTCCTTCTGCTTCCACCTGATCATCCTGAGAATCGACTGAATTATCAGGATCCTTTTGGTTTCGCATTTTTTGGGCAAACTCTGTTCGAATTTCCTCGAAATCGGACTTGGGTACCGCCATGATTTGCGGTGAAAAGCCAGCAGCCTGGCTCATGATATTGCCAAACATGGTATTGAGGTCAGTTCGTTTCATAGCCTGCTCAGCATTGAAGGCAGCCTGAAAAGCTAGTATAGCATTTTCACTATTGGCTAGGACTGGCTCTGACCCTAGGAGGAGAGCTCTATCCTGAGGCCCAATAGAGTCCAGGATTTCATTCCAAGAAGACTTGAGGGCATCTAGGTATTGGCGAGACTTTTCGCTGTCCGCCACCGTTTCTTCCATGATGGTCAAAATCTTAGTCTTATCAACTTTGAATTTGAAATTGGTGGGTGCTTTGGACTTACTGACGGGATCCGTATTGCTGAAATTGCCAGTTTCCAGCTGGGCCTTGAGCTGGGCCACTTCTCGCTTGAGGACTTGAATTTCTTTCTCCAGCTCCTCCGAAGCTCCAGTCTGGACAGGACTTGATATCTGCTGAGTATCAGATAGTTGGATAGTCATCATCTCAGCATAGATTTTAGGTTGGGTACCATTTTTCAGCTCAGGCATGGTCTGAGTGATGATATCAATCATGGTAAAGAGTCGCTCCTGTTCTAGGGACAAATTGTCCTGAAAGGCCTGACTATTACGCGTAGCTTCCCCACCTGCCTGCACCATGAGAATATCCCGCAGATAGTCCAGCAGGTCGGTCGCAAAGCGACTCATACCCTTGCCGCTATCAAAGATGGTATTGAGATTGGTCAGGGCCGCTAGGCTATCATGTTGGATGATATTGGTCAAATAGTTGTCTAGGGCTTCCTGACCGACCGAACCGGTGATTTCTTCGGCAATAGCTGCCGTTACCTGATTGTCAGCCGAAAGACTGAGGGCCTGATCCAAGATGGACAAGGCATCCCGCATTCCTCCTTCGGCCTGCCGGGCAATCAGATTGAGAGCCTGATCTTCATAGGCAATGCCTTCCTTGTTCAGAATCTGGGCTATGTGTTGGCGGATGGCTGTCTGCTTAATGGCCTTGAACTCAAAGCGTTGAACCCGAGAGAGGATGGTGGCTGGAATCTTGTGCAGCTCGGTTGTTGCCAGAATGAAAACGACATTTTCCGTCGGTTCTTCCAAGGTCTTGAGCAGGGCGTTAAAGGCCCCGGTTGAAAGCATGTGGACTTCGTCAATGATATAGACCTTGTAGGTGGCCCGACTGGGGGCGTAGGTCGATTTGTCACGGATTTCCCGGATTTCATCGACCCCGTTGTTGGAGGCCGCATCAATTTCGATGACATCTTCTAGGCTGCCTTCGGTAATATCCTGGCAGATGTCACACTGGTTGCAGGGCTCACCCTTCACCTGATTGGGACAGTTCATAGCCTTGGCAAAGATTTTGGCCACACTGGTTTTCCCAGTCCCCCTAGGACCTGAGAAAAGGTAGGCATGGCTAATTTTACCAGAAGCTACAGCCTTCTTGAGGGTGGTTGCGACCACTTCTTGGCCAACCAATTCCTGGAAGGTTTGGCTTCGGTATTTTCGATAAAGGGCTTGATACATTAGTTCTTAACTCCAAACATAGCAAAATTCCAGTCCGTTTTTTCCAGCAGAATGGCCACAAATTTCTCCAAATAGTCCTGATCCAACTGGTCGTAGTCAGCAACTAAGCTCGAATCCAAATCCAAGACTCCTAGGAGCTGGTCACCCTGATAGATGGGAAGGACGATTTCCGACAGGGCTGCCGAATCACAGGAAATATAGTTGGCATGTTTAGTCACATCTTCCACAATCAGAGTTTGCTTCTTCTGGGCAGATTCCCCGCAGACGCCCTTGCCAAGCTGAATATGGACGCAGGAAACCCTACCTTAGAAGGGGCCTAAAATCAATTCCTGACCATCGTAAAGATAAAATCCAGCGAAGACTGAATTGGGCAGGGCTTCCTTAATCAGGGCCGAAGCATTGGCAAGATTAGCCAGGGCATTGGTCTCACCTTCCAAAAGGGCTTTCAACTGGGCTAGTAATATATCATAAGCTGATTTTTTCTCTGTAGGTGTCATAAGGATATTATAGCAAAAATTGGGGCTAGAGGCGAACTAATAAGCAGGTGTCATTGCCTCAAAAAAATAGGATTTATGGCTTAATGGGTAAGTCTTAAGATCTTGATGTTTATTCCAAGAAAGGCCGCTTTGTGTGGATTTTCATCTTATATTTTCTGACAAGAGTAAGCTATCCAAGGTCCTTTTTGATGGGAAGCAAGCAGTTGAAACCCTAAAGGTTGGATAAAGGATTGAAAGTCTTCAGTCGTTTTCATCTGAGGGAGAAAATAGTCCAATTTGCTCTGTTCACAGGCCAAGAGTAACTGGCCCTGCTCTTTCAAGAGGCGATGGATTTCGTTCAGACCTGCAACCAGGTCATCCCAATGAAAATGTGTTTGAAAGCCACAGACCAAATCAAAACTCTCAGCTGAAAAATCAGTCTGCTCAATAGCTGAAACGGTAAAATCTAGCTGACCAGCAACTTCTAGCTTTTTAGCCTCCTGGATGGCTGTCGGGGAAATGTCCAGACCATGGACTTTCGCCTGAGGAAAGACCGAACTAAGGTAGGCAGTCGATTTTCCATTACCGACACCAACATCTAAAATCTGCTGAACTTGAGTAGTTCTGACAAAATTCAGACTCCACTTGACCATAGGTAAATAGGATTTATTCCAGATAGCCATCATCATCCTGCCCACGAGACCTGATGGCATTTTGGATTGATGGATTAAGTAGTTTAAAATCATAAAATATCTCTTTTTTAATTAAACAGCCTGTCCCTTCTGTTAATCCTTGGACAAGCAGACAAATTGTTGAACTGATTTTCTGCTATAGAAAAAACCACCAAACGGTGGCTATCATTGGCTTAATAGTATTCACCTTGGCGGTAGTTCCAAGAGTTGAAGGTGTCTGACAGGTTCATCATAATCTTGTCGATGTCCAGCCCCTTGCGGATGACGACTGGGCAGTTATTGATGGAACGGCTGTCCTTTCCTTGTTCAGGAATGAGCTTACCATCCTTATCGACCATTGAAACCATAACGCCTTGTTCGTAGCGGGTTTCAACGTTCTTGTCTGGTTGGATGGAAGCAACATAGTCATCGGCCTCGATAACCAGGTCAACGGCTTCTTCAATTCGTTCACCGATTCCTTCGACCTTACCGCGGTTTCCTTTACCTGATGGGTTGGCAGATGAAGCGTAAACCATCTTACCTTCTTTTTCCCACATTTCCTTAGCAATTTGTTCTCCAGCTACACCGAACTTAATAACAAAGCAAGAGGTCTTACGGCTGTCGGTCATCAGTTCTTCACGGCCATCACCAAAGGCTTGGAGTTTAGCATAGGCATCTTCCTTCCAAGGGAGGATACAACCCAGCAGAATATCTTGGTCCCAATGCTTTTGGTAGAAGCTTTCAATCTCTGGTGTTAATTGAGCCAGAGCGCGCAGTTCATCCATGCTACCACAGAGCACGACACCTGGTTTATTGCGCTTACGGTTCTTAGCAGCGAATTTGCGTTCCAAGCCAGCCTTGTCGCTGGTCATAATGATGTAGCCAACCTTGGTTGGACAGACAATACAACCGCCCTCGCTTTTTACAATCTCAAGTCCTTCTTGCGAAAGATTTCCGTCCCATTGAATGTGTTTTGTCATGTTACTTCTCCAAATTATTAATCAATTGCTCCGCTTATTTTACCATGAAAAGTTGGAATTTTCAAGGTTTTTTCAGAATTTTCAAAAACTAAGTAATTCCCGTTGGCCTAGTTCTGCCAATAACCAGGACGATGTTTTTCATAGTCACTAATCAAGTCCTCATACTGGAGGGTGATGCCAATATCATCCAAACCATTTAGGAGCTTGTGTTTCCAATCGCCATCAATTTCAAAAGCAAACTCGCCAACTGATGAGACAATCTTTTGCTTGGACAAGTCAACAGTCACTTCGTCAGTTGGAGCTAATTGGGCTAGTTTTTGACGAACCTCCAGAGGTTGGACAATGGGCAAGATACCATTGTTGAGGTCATTATTATAGTGAATGTCCCCAAAGGAACCAGCAATGATAACCTTGAAACCATAGTCGGCCAAGGCCCAAGCTGCGTGCTCCCGCGAGGAACCGGCCCCGAAATTATCCCCAGTAATCAAAATAGTCGCTTTGCGATAGGGGGCGGTATTGAAGATAAAATCAGGATTCTCAGTGTAGTTATCATCCAGATAACGCCACTCATACATGAGGTACTTGCCAAAGCCCTTCTTATCAATCAATTTGAGGAATTGCTTGGGCAAGATTTGGTCCGTGTCTATATTGTCATTCATCAGAGGCACGGTGGTCCCGGTATAAACGGTAAATTTTTCCATTTTAAGGTCTCCTTATAACAAACACGCCTACAAGTCTTTGAAAAAGAGAGGTGGCTGTTTTGACTTTAGTCAATTTACAGCCACGACTACCTTTAGGTGGAAACTCTGGTTTGAAGTCCAATACTTCTTCGTCAGCTTTCCTCCTCGCCATTTAATTTCCATGCTCGGGTAAAAAAAGTCTGCTAGACTTTTTTTATCCTTTGACTTGCTTAACGGCTTTGTATCTTGATATTACTGGGCTTCTGGTAATTGACGGACATCGACAAAGTGGCCGGCAATGGCTGCCGCTGCTGCCATGGCTGGACTGCAGAGGTGGGTTCTAGCGCCGACACCTTGGCGATCTTCAAAATTACGGTTGCTTGTTGAAGCACAATGAACACCCGCTGGTACTTTGTCAGGGTTCATCCCCAGACACATGGAACAGCCAGGGTCACGCCATTCAAAGCCAGCATCGGTAAAGATTTTATCCAAACCTAGTTTTTCAGCCGCCGTCTTAACCGGTCTGGAACCCGGTACTACGATAGCAGTTAAATTAGGGGCAATGTGTTTGCCCTCGACAAACTTGGCCGCCAGCTTGAGATCGCTCAGTCTGGCATTGGTACAGGAGCCCAGGAAGACATAACCGATTTCCAAATCTTCAACCTTCTCCCCAGGCTTGGTATCCATATATTTGTAGGCTCGCTCGTCATTCATATCACGGATTTCTGGGAAAGGTTGGTCAAAAGCCACACCCATAGAGGGATTGGTCCCCCAAGTGACCATTGGGGCTAATTGAGAAACGTCAACTTCGATAACCTTATCGTAGTGGGCATCCGGGTCTGAAACTAGGGTCTTCCAATCGGCGACTGCCTGGTCAAATTTTTCTCCCTTAGGAGCCTGGTCTCTCCCTTGAATGTAATCAAAGGTAGTCTGGTCGGGATTCATAATACCCATTTTGGAGCCGAACTCGATGGACATATTGCAGATGGTCATACGCTCTTCCATGGAGAGGGCATGGACGGCCTTGCCTGTGTATTCAACCACATGACCAACACCGACAGATAGGCCATACTGGGCAATCAGGGCCAGGACATAGTCCTTGGCATAGACCCCCTTTTGAGGCTGGCCGACAAATTTGACCAAGAGTTTCTTGGGTTTGACCTGCCAGATGGATTGGGTGGCGAAAACATGTTCAACTTCGGTCGTCCCAATCCCAAATCCGATGGCACCAAAAGCCCCATGGGTCGCCGTATGACTGTCGCCACAGACGATAAATTTGCCCGGCTGGGTGCGACCTGTTTCTGGTCCAACCATGTGGACGATTCCCTGGCTGGCAGAACCATGGGCAGCATGAGGAATCTTGAATTCCTTAAGATTGCGAGCTAGGGCATCCATCTGGGCCTTAGAAATGACATCACGGATGTCATAGATATTGACGGTTGGCACATTATGGTCAAAGGTCCCAAAGGTCAAATCAGGCCGTCTAACCTGACGCCCAGCTTCTCTCAAACCATCAAAGGCCTGAGGGCTAGTCACTTCGTGGATATAATGCTGGTCCACATACATGAGTTGAGGCTCGCCTTCCTTGCCAGTAATAACATGGCGGTCCCAAACCTTATCAAAAATTGATTGTCCACTCATTTTTAAATCTCCATAAACAATAAATTAAACTGACTTCTATTAAAATGCCAAGGCACCAAGCCAGTTTAAAATACCACTTCTTTGTCTTGTGGTGAAAAATTCTTCCAGCTAGATAGGCTGCTAGGCCAGCACCTGTCAAGCTGAGGCTTAAAAGTGTCTTTTCAGGAATCCGCCACCTACCTCTAATGGCCCTTCTTTTATCAAGGCCGTAGAGGCAGAAGGTCAAGATATTCCAGAAAATCAAGAGGCTAAGAAAGATTTTCATCCTATAGATTAGCAATAATTGCTGCTGTCATTTGAGCCGTTGTCGCTTGACCACCCAAATCGCGGGTCAAAACACCCTGCTTGAGGGTGGCATCAACAGCCTGCTCAATCATAGCTGCTCCTGCTTCCTGACCAAAGGAATCCCGCAACATCATAGCAACTGAGAGAATCATGCTGATTGGGTTGGCAATGCCTTGGCCAGCAATATCTGGGGCCGAGCCATGGATGGGTTCATAGAGGCTAGGGCCATCTTGGGAATGACTGGCTGAAGGCATAACACCTAGAGTCCCTGGTAAGACAGAGGATTCGTCAGACAGGATGTCACCAAAGAGATTTTCGGTCACGACAACATCGAAACGAGCAGGGTCGGTAATCATCAGCATGGCTGCACTATCGACCAGCTGGTGCTCCAAAGTTACATCAGGAAAATCCACAGCGACTTGGTCTGCGACCTTACGCCAGAGCTTGGAAGTTGCCAGAACATTTTGTTTATCAATGCTAGTCACCTTCTTACCACGCCCCTGGGCAATGGTGAAGGCCTTGCGAACAATCCGCTCAATCTCCTCAGCCGAATAATCATTGATGTCTCGGGCAGTGTCCTCTTGCAGGTCATGTTGACCAAAATAGATACCACCGGTTAATTCCCGCACGACAACAAAATCAACACCAGCAATCCGCTCCGGTTTAAGGGGAGACAGGTGCTTGAGAGCCTCGAAAATCTTAACTGGCCGAATATTGGCAAAGAGCTTGAGCTCCTTCCGCAGGGCCAGGAGGCCTTGCTCTGGTCGGACTGGGGCGGTGTCATACTGGGGGCTACCGATAGCCGCTAGGAGGATGGCATCAGCTGAGCGAGCAGCGGACAAGGTTGCCTCTGGCAGCGGATGACCAGACTGGTCAATCCCCGCTCCGCCAAAGGGCTGGGCATCCAATTGGTAGGCGAAGTCAATCTTCTTAGTAAGAGCCTCTAGCACTTTTAGACCTGCTGCCATGATTTCTGGGCCAATGCCGTCCCCTGCTAGGGTCACGATTTTTTTAGTCATTGAATTTTCCTTTTTCTAGTTTAGCGAACCGTTGGCTGATTTCTGCCTAGTAGTCTTTTTCTGACAGGCGACGACCAATTTGGCCATCGTTTTCCTTTTGGACAAAGACATTGGCATTAACATAGGCAATGGAGCTAGCCTTCATAACATCGAAATCGACACCGGTAGCATTGAAAATGGTGCCTGTATCAACATTTTCAACGGATACCGCTACTCGGGCTTGGGCATCAATCCCATCGGTGATGGCATCAATACTGTAGCTGAGCAGGCGAACGGTTTGATTGAAGAATTTATCAATGGCATTGAAAGCCGCTTCAACAGAACCCTTACCGTTGGCCACCACATCCACGGCTTCGGCATCCTTATTGGTCATGGTAACGACGGCAGTAACTGTCTCGTCTTCGTTGGAGGTCAGCTTAAGGTCGGCAAAGTGGAAGCCTTCTGGATTCTCGATATCAGTCCCATCAACTAGGGCAATGATATCGGCATCTCTGATATCATGCTTCTTATCCGCCAATTTCTTGAACTTGGCGAAGAGTTCCTTGATTTCGGCTTCAGCAAAATCCAAATTTAACTCTTTGAGTTTTTCGATAAAGGCATGACGACCAGACAATTTGCCAAGAGGCAGAGAACTTTGTTTCACTCCAACCAATTCTGGGGTGATGATTTCGTAGGTCAACGGATTCTTGAGAACACCATCCTGGTGGATACCGGATTCATGAGAAAAGGCATTGCCACCGACAACAGCCTTATTCTTAGGCACAGGAATGCCTGAGAAACGTGAGACCATAGCTGAGGTGTTGACCGTTTCATTGAGGATGATATCACTAGTAGCATTGAAATAGTCTTCCCGAATTTTGAGGGCAACAGCCACTTCTTCCAAGGCAACATTACCAGCCCGCTCGCCGATACCATTGATTGTCCCTTCAACCCGACCAGCACCATTTTTAATGGCAGCTAGAGTATTAGCAGTCGCCATTCCTAAGTCATCATGACAATGGGGGCTGAAAATAATATCACGATCAGATTTGACATTTTCAATCAGGTATTCGAAAATATGCCCAAATTCTGTTGGGGTCGTGAAACCAACCGTATCAGGGATGTTGATATAGGTTGCACCCGCATCAACGGCTGTCTGGACAACCTGCAGAAGGTAGTCCAGCTCTGTCCGAGTCGCATCCTCTGGTGAGAACTCAACCACATCAAAGAACTGACGGGCATAGGTTACATGTTCCTTGATGACTTCCAAAATTTCTTCCTTGGACTTTTTCAGCTTAAATTCCCGATGGATTGGACTGGTCGCAATAAAGACGTGACATTGGGGATATTTGGCATCCTTGAGAGCCTCATAGCAAGCATCAATGTCAGATTTGACCGAACGTGACAGACCCGTTACAGCCGTCTTTGTCATGGCTGCCGCAATCTGCTTGACCGCCTCAAAGGAATCGGGACTAGCGGCAGGGAAACCTGCTTCAATCGCTGAAATTCCCCACTTCTCTAATTGCTTGGCAATGGCGACCTTGTCTTTAATCGAAAAATTAACACCAGGGGTTTGTTCCCCATCACGAAGACTGGTATCAAGAAATTCTACCTTACGCATAATGACCTCTTTCTTTTGGATAATAGTTGATAACAAATTTTATGAAGCATTGCAAGTCAGAAAGTAAAGCCTGCTTAGTAAGACTTGCTTTTGCATCTTAATAAAAAAACATCCCGCCAAGCAGGATGTTTGTCAATCCCGCTTGGTAAGCCAAACAGGACTAATGCTTTTGCACTAGCCCTCACACCTCAACAACAAGACTGTCATAGAACGTGTCTTCATTTGACTTTTTTCCCTTCGATGTTTCTTATTTATTATCCTAACCTATTTGAAAATCCTTGTCAAGGTTTTTTTAGAAATTTTCTGAAAAATCGCATAATTTAAAGAGGTAAATTTTTTTGTTTGAAACAGAGCCAAACATCAGAAAAAGGAAAAGTGTCCCTGTTCCTTTTTCTGATGTTTCTACTTCTCTCCCAAAATCGAAGCGATTTTAGTATTGATCAGGTCGATGGCTACGGTATTGGAGACTCCTTCTGGGATGACGATATCCGCATAGCGTTTGGTTGGTTCGATGAATTGGTGGTACATGGGTTTGACTACGCTGGTGTATTGCTCGATGATGCTATCAAGACTGCGCCCTCTTTCCTCCATATCACGTTTAATCCGGCGAATAATCCGAATATCATCGTCGGTATCAACAAAGAGTTTGATATCCATGAGATCCCGCAGACGTTCATCTTCCAGCACCAGAATCCCTTCAACAATAAAGACATCCTGGGGTTCCTGACGATAGGTCTCGTTACTTCTGGTATGCTGGGTATAGTCATAGATAGGGATATCAACAGGACGTCCTGCCTGCAGTTCCTTGATGTGCTCAATCATCAGGTCGGTATCGAAGGCCAGAGGATGGTCATAGTTAGTTGACACCCGTTCTTCAAAGGTCAGATGGGACTGATCCTTGTAATAAGAATCGTGCTCAATCATAGCAATCTTGGAATGGGGAAAATGATTGAGAATTTCCCGAGAAACGCTGGTTTTACCACCACCTGAACCACCTGTCACACCAATGATAATTGTTTTTTTCTGCATAAGAACTCCAATACTATCTCCTATAAAATCATCCCCTATTATACCCTAAAAGATGGTATAATTAAAGGCGACTTTGAACTGAAAAGGAAGCAAACAAGCATGACTATCCAATTACCGCAAGCCCTAAGGGAACACTTAAAAGAAGACGACATTCAGGAGCTAACCCCAATCCAGGAGCGAGCCTTTGAGCCCATCAAGGCTGGCAAGAACGTCCTAGGTGTCAGTCCTACTGGCACGGGGAAAACCCTAGCCTACCTCCTGCCCCTGCTCAGCAAACTGACCAGTAAAAAGGCCCAACAAATTTTAATCTTGGCTCCCAATACAGAATTGGCCGGCCAAATTTTTGAGGTGACAAAGGATTGGGCTGAGCCCCTGGGCTACACCGCCCAAGTCCTCCTGTCGGGTTCCAGCCAAAAACGGCAGATTGAACGGCTAAAAAAGGGACCGCAAATTTTAATTGGCACTCCCGGTCGTGTCTTTGAGCTGGTCAAGCTTAAAAAGGTTAAGATGATGGCTGTGGACACCATCGTTCTGGATGAATTTGATGAGTTGCTTGGTGATTCCCAGTACCAGTTCGTCAGCAAGATTTGTCACCATGTCCCAAGAGATCACCAGCTCATTTACATGAGTGCCACCAATAAAATTGATCGGAAACAGTTGGCTGAAGACACGCTGGAGCTTGACCTGAGTGACCAAGAATTGGACAATATCAGTCACTACTACCTGCAGGTGGATAAGCGTGACAGGCTAGAGATTTTACGCAAGCTGGCCAACATTCCCGACTTCCGTGGCCTAGTCTTCTTTAATAGCCTTTCCGATTTGGGAGCTGCTGAAGAACGCTTGCAATTTAATGGGGCTTCTGCTGTTTCCCTGGCCAGCGATGTCGATGTCAAATTCCGTAAGGTCATCTTGGATAAATTTAAGAACTATGAGCTGGCTCTCCTGCTGGCGACTGATCTAGTTGCCAGAGGGATTGATATTGATAATCTGGAAACTGTCATTAACTATGAGGTCCCTAGAGACAAGGAAGCTTATACCCATCGAGCTGGCCGGACTGGCCGCATGGGCAAGGAAGGGAGCGTCATCACCCTAGTCAGTCACCCTCAAGACTTGAAGAAACTTAAGAAATTTGCGCAGGTTCAGGAAATCGGATTGAAGAATCAGGCCTTTTATTTGAAATAGATATGATAATAGCCATCCCAAGCAGGATGGCTATTATTGTCTCTTTTTTAGTTTGAAGCAGGTAGGAGGTGATTATGCTCATTTTACATCAAAACTTTCATTTTTGATACTTTCTAACGTAGCAAGTTTATCAGTGCTTAAAAGTCACTGATAAACTACGGTAATCGCTATGGCGACTTACCTAGCTACCTTACTAATTTCATTTTCAAAATAAGATCGATTTTGAAAATGAAATGTCGTTTAAAAGTGCGGACGCAAGCAAACTCCTCTCGGAGTTTCATTGCGACATGAGGTTAGGCTAGTCGGTTTTACTGGCCTAACTGAGTTAATCAGGGGACTAGCTAATCGCTATAGAGATTGGCGTTAGACATCGCTACTTTAGTAGCTGATATCTTTGTCACGTGATAAATTTTGAGCCCCTTCGCTTTTGAATTTTCAGGCTCAGGCAGATTTAGTCCACCGGACTAAATCTCTCTCGAAAATTTCCGTTCTTAGCAACAATTGCCGTTGTTGCTAAGAATGCCGCTTTGGCGAAAGTATCACTTTATCATTCTGTCATCCAACTAAAGTACTCAGCTTTTTTAGCGAATTGTATCCATGCTGGAGCAAAAGATAGCAGGTTTTGAACTTTAAAAAGTATTAACTAAAACCTTGCCTAGTTTTTCGTTTCCAGGCTTAGGGGAGTTTTCAGACAAGCACTAGAGTGACTTGTCCCACTCCCCTTACTAACTCCGTTTGACTAGTATCATCGACTAGTCAAACTTCGTGTCGTAGATAAAAAGGGTCCACCGGACTTTCCTCACTCTTTCGTTTCCAGGCTTAGGATAAAAAAGTCCACAGGATTTTTTTTATTTATTCAGCTCTGCCAAAGGACCGAAGACGATTTTTTCAATATCACTGAGATAAACAGATAGGGCTTGTTGGGCTTCTAGATAGGATTTTAGGATAGGGTTGGCTTCAATTTTTTGGCCCATTTCCTGCATTTTCTTTTGGTCGTCTTGACTTGGCATTTGTCCAGTTTGCATGGCCTTATAAACGCCTTCTTGGAAGCTGGTAAATTCAGTAAAGAGTTGCTTTGCTTCTTGATTGGCATCAACCTTAGCCTTTTGCTCAACCAGAGTTTGGTATTCTGGCAAGGCACGAATGCCACGTTCCAATTCATTGGCTAAATCATAAATGTTAGTTGTCATTTTTCTCTCCTTTTAATTGAGTCGCTTAACGGTTTTGTATCTTTTAGAGGGTCACATTGTAGTTTGGATCTTTAGCAAGCAGGTCCATTGCTCTAGCTTGGTCTTTTTGATTTTTTAAGGTAATTTGGAGAATCCCATTGATGTCTTCACGGTTTTCTTCATTAATACGGATATTCATGACGGAGATACCCCGCAGAATTTCCAGAACTTTAAGGATACTGTCCTCTTGGTCGGGAATGGTGACATAGAGGTCAAAGCCACTGTCGATACCACCCTTTTTATGGATTTCCATAGTCTTTCTGGTCAAGCGAGCCTGATTAAAGAAATGCCAAATACCATCAGCATCATCGGCCTCAATCAGGTCAGCAACACTATCCAAGTGTCCCTGAAAATCAGCAATACGATCCAAGACCGCTTGCTTATTACTCAAAAGGATGGAGGTCCACATGCCCGGCTCACTTTCAGCAATTCGAGTCATGTCTCGGAAACCGCCAGCCGCAAAACGATTGGTCAGTTCGTGATCTTTGGCATAGGCCCCAGCCTGTTCCATCAAGCTGGCTGCCAGAATGTGCGGAAAGTGGGAAACCTGTCCAGTCACTCGGTCGTGCTCCGCTGCATCAATTTGAACAAAGCGAGCGTGGAGGCCGGTCAAGATTTCCTTCATCTGAGGAATAGTTGTTTCTCTGGTCAGACTGGTGGGGGTGAAAATGTAATAGGCATTTTCAAAAAGGTTAACATCCGCTGCAATGGCTCCAGATTTGTGGGAACCCGCCATGGGATGGGAACCAACAAATTGAACCTGGCTGGGGTCTAAATAGGTTTCAGCCGCTGCCACAATTTCTGCCTTGGTTGAACCAGCATCAGTAATAATAACATTATCTTTTAGCGGCATGTCGGCCAAGGCTCTGATAAAGGCAATGGTTTGCTTGATGGGAACCGCTAAAATGATGACATCTGCTCTGGGAGCAAATTCAGCAAAATTAGCTGTTGCTTCATCAACAAGTCCCCTTTCCAGGGCGATATTGCGGGACTTATCTGAGCGATTGTAACCCAAGACTTCATAGTCTGGATGGTCTCGCTTGATGCCCAAGGCCAAGGAACCACCAATCAGTCCAAGACCTGCAATATAGATGGTTTTCGTTTCCATAAGTGCTCCTAAGCTTCTAATAAAAGTGGAAGCAATCAATTAGCAACTGCCAACCAATTCTCACTTTAATTTTGCAAGTTTGGGAAGTCAGCAACTCTTGCCTTTTGCCCCGAACTCATTTTCTCAGTTAGAAATTCTTAACGAAGTCCCGATGATGGGACAGGGCTTCTTTTAATTCTTGGAGATTGTCAGAAGTGAAAGTTTCAAGAATTTCATTGGCAATAACGGTCGCAACCACGGCTTCCATAACCACACCTGCGGCTGGCAGGGCCGTCGGATCAGACCGTTCAACGGTTGCCTTATAAGGTTCATGGGTTTCAATATCGACAGACATGAGAGGCTTATAGAGAGTTGGAATAGGTTTCATAACTCCGCGGATGACTAGGGGTTGGCCGTTGGTCATACCGCCTTCAAAACCGCCTAGATTGTTGCTCTTACGGGTATAGCCGTCTTCCGGGTTCCAGAGAATTTCATCCATGACCTGACTCCCCTTGAGATAGCCGTCCTTGAAACCCAGACCAAATTCAACACCCTTAAAGGCATTAATAGACACGACTGCTTGTGACAGTTTGCCATCCAGCTTTCTGTCCCACTGAACGTAAGAGCCTAGGCCAGCAGGAACGCCCCCAACCACAGTCTCGATGACGCCACCGATGGTGTCGCCGTCTTTTTTAATCTGGTCAATATAGTCCTTGATTTCTTGCTCCCGCTCTTGGTTGACAATAGAAACTTCTGACTTGGCAGCCAAATTCTTGATTTGAGCAACACTTAGGCCGTCAGGTACATCAATTTCCTTGCCACCAAAAACAACCACATGGTTGGCAATTTCAATATCCAACTCGGCCAAAATTCGCTTGGCTACAGCGCCGATAGCCACACGCATAGTGGTTTCCCGGGCAGAGGACCGCTCTAGGGAATTCCGCAAATCTTCAAAACGATACTTTATGCCCCCGACCAAGTCAGCATGACCTGGTCGGGGATGGGTGATTTTCCGCTTGGTCTTGAGCCGGTCTTCAATATCTTCGGCGGACATGATATCTAGCCACTTCTGGTGGTCCCGATTGACCACATCCATGGTGATGGGAGCACCTGTTGTCTTACCGTGGCGGACACCGGACGTAAAGACAACTTGGTCACTTTCAATCTTCATGCGTCCACCGCGGCCATAGCCACCCTGACGCCGTTTTAAATCACCATTGATGTCTTCAGCTGTCAGGGGGAGACCCGCAGGTACCCCTTCAATAATGGCGGTCAGACGAGGACCATGTGACTCACCAGCTGTTAAATATCTCATCTATTTCACCAAATAGTCTTTCATTTCTGTCAAAGGAATTTGCTTGATAGTCGCTTGGCCAAGTTCAGGCACCAGAACAATTTTAATATCCTTGCCTCGAGCCTTCTTATCATGACTGAGAGCTGCGTGGAGCTTCTCGACATCCCAAGGCTCAAAATCAGTTGGCAGGCTAAATTTAGCACAGATATCAGCAATTTCTTGGGAAAGGCCTGCAGGCATAAGGCCTTTTCTTTCTGCTACTTTGGCAATCTGAACCATACCGATAGCGACTGCCTCGCCGTGCATGACCTTGCCGTAGCCAGCCGTTTGCTCAATGGCATGGCCGATGGTGTGGCCGAAGTTAAGGTGCATGCGGATGCCACCTTCAAATTCATCTTCCACGACAATCTTACGTTTGACATTGCAAGAATGGTAGATAATGGATTCAGCATGCTCAAGAATAGCTGTTCTTGTGCCAGACATAGACTGCAATTCCTGCCAGAGATCCAGGTCTGAAATCAGGCCATACTTAATGACCTCACCCATGCCTTCAACCAATTCACGACTTCCCAGGGTTTCTAGAGTATCTGGGTCAATCAGAACACCGTCAGGTTGGGCGAAAGTACCGACAATATTTTTAGCCCAAGGAGTGTTGACCCCTGTCTTTCCTCCAATGGAGGAGTCAACTTGGGCTGTCAGACTTGTCGGAATTTGTAGAAAATGGATCCCCCGCATATAGGTAGAGGCAACAAAACCAGCCAAATCTCCGACAACACCGCCGCCAAAGCCGATAACGCCGTCACTGCGGGTCATACCGACCTTAATCATAAATTCAAAGGCCTTGTTGGCTGTGATTAGAGTCTTGCTGGCTTCACCTTCAAGAAAATCAAAAACGTGAACCTCAAACCCTGCGGCTTCCAGTCTCAGCTTGACTTTTTCAGCATAGAGGCTGGCAACATGGTTATCAGTGATAAGGGTGACTTTCTGCGGTTTCCAAAGACCAGCTGCCCAGTCTCCGACCTTGCTCAGACATCCCTTTTCAATGACTAAGTCGTAGGGATTGTAACTCAAATCGACACGTAATTTCATACTGCCTCCTTTTGTTCCATTTGGCAAAAACTTATCAGGGATCTATCAAACTTTTTAGAAATCTCTAGCCTTTCTGGGCCTGCAAAGACTAGAAAAACTAGTTCAAGCGATTTCGATACCAATAATATCTTATCAATAATAGCTGGCATACCAAAGCTTATCGCTTAGACGTCGTAACGTTTTTCCAGCTCTTGCCAAATCTGATCGGTTGGCATAGATTGGTCGGTCCAAAGTTCAAAGGCTTTAGCTGCTTGATAGAGCAGCATGCCAAGCCCGTTACTAGCCTTGAGTCCCTTGCTTCTTGCATAGCTGAGGAAAGGTGTTTCAAAGGGTTGGTAAATGACATCAGCCACTCTTAAACCTGCTGGCAAAACTGTATTGTTAGCAATGACCATGGACTGACCATCCATACCAACGCTGGTCGCATTGACCAGTAAATCACTTTCCAAGATTTTTTCTTGAATCAGAGCTTGGTCTTCAACAGGGAAGACCTCTAGCTCAACACCGGTTGCTGCAGCATATTTTTCAGCCTTGGCCTTAGTTTCTTCCAAAAATTGGGTCTGGTTAAAGATATTAATCTTCTTGGCACCATTGAGGGCCGCCTGAACAATAAGCGAGATGGCTGCCCCACCGCCGCCGAGAATTGTCATGATCTTATCTTTGACCGTGAAACCGTCATCTTTTTCCAATGCCTTAAAAAAGCCATAGCCATCGGTATTGTAGCCAATCAACTGTCCTTGACGATTGACAACCGTATTGACTGCTCCAATCAGTTGGGCAGCCTGGTTCAATTCATCCAAAAAAGGGATTACCACCTGCTTGTAAGGCATAGATAGGTTAATCCCAAACATATCGTAACGACGAACATTTTGGACAGACTCTTGCAAGTCCTCTTCAGGAATGTCCCAAGCTACATAAACGCCGTTGATACCACTAGCATCAAAGGCAAAATTTTGGATAAATGGTGAAATCGAATGTTTAATTGGCCGAGCAACAACTGCGGCCATGCGTGTGTGTCCATCAATCTGCATCAAGAATCTCCCTTACTTTAAACATATCTGCCAAACCGATTTGGCCTGGTGCACTTCCTTCATCGACACTGGCAAAGGTCCAAGACGAGCCCATCAAATCGCTGGCTAGACGAGAAACCTGACCTAGTTTGCCCATAGCCATGGTCACATAATCCTGTTCAGGATTGAGAACCTTAAAACCTCTGGTGAAATTCATTAGGTCCAAGACATCTTGTTCAGACTGAGGCATAACAGCCACCTTAACTACCCGAGGAGTCAGAGTTGTCAACTCAGACAGGATACCCATGAGGTTATCTGGGGTTTCCTCAAAATTATGATAGGACAAAATCAGATTTGGGAAGTCCAACATTTGTGAAAAAATATCCTGATGAGAATAGTACTCAAAATCAATATAGTCAGGGTGATAGAGGGAGGAAACCTCCTTAATCAAGCTGACATATTCCTCATCAGACAAAGAAATCTGACCACCTTCCGATTGGGTTCGCAGGGTAAAGATGATTTCTCGACCTGGAAATTTTTCAAAGATGGCTGGTGCTACATTGATAATGTCATCCTTAGGCAAAAAGTCTGCCCGCCATTCAATGATATCGGCATGGTCGTATTTAGCTACATCAAGCTGATTGACCTCGTCAAGGGAACGGGGCATTACGGGAACTACTATTTTCATATTATTACTACTCTACCTTTATTGTATATACTTTCAAATAATTACTGCTTTGATCAGCTTGATTGACTGCGAAATCAGCAGGCAACTGCTTTAAATTCAGATAATGGTGCTTGTAGCCAGCAAAGCCTTTTTCCAATTGCTTTTTGAACTGACCAACTGATAGATTGGAGGCATTGGTCGAAGCGATGATATGACCTCCAGGATTGATAATTTCCAGAGCTTGTGAAACTAACTTATGGTAATCTTTGGCGACTGAAAAGGTCTGCTTCTTATTGCGGGCAAAGCTAGGTGGATCAATGATGATCAGGTCGTAGGTCAGCCCCTTGCGCTTAGCATACTTATAGTAATCAAAAACATCCATAACAATCAACTTGTGTTGGTCCATACTTAAGCCATTGGCAAGAAAATGAGCCTGAGACAGCTCCCGAGAGCGCTTAGCTAAATCGACCGAAGTCGTCTCAAAAGCTCCTCCCATGGCAGCTGCTAGGGAAAAAGCCGCCGTGTAGGAAAAGGTGTTGAGAACTGTTTTCCCCATGGCTAAGCCATTGATAAGACTGGCTCTGACCTCATGCTGATCCAGAAAAATCCCTGTCATTAAGCCATCGTTGAGAAAAACGCTGTAGCTGACCCCATTTTCTAGGATGGTAAAGGTCTCAGGTGCTTCCTGACCATAGAGGTGGGCAGACTGGTAGTCCAGACCCTTAAAACGGATTTTCTCATAGCCACCGCCAAGCTCTGGATAAACTAGGCGGAAGGCTGCCACGATGCTATCTTTCAAACTATAGATGTAGGCATTGTACCAAGAAAAGAGAGCATAATCACCATAACGGTCAATGGTCAGCCCTCCTAAGCCATCGCCATCCTGATTAAAGAGACGATAGGCTGTAGTCAGGTCATCATTTTCATAGGTTTGGCGCTTGGCTCTGGCTTTTTCAAAAAGATCGATAAAGAAAGGCTTATCTAATTGGACGCTCTTTCGTGAGACTAGCCAACCGATTCCCTTATTTTGCTTGGAAAGGTAGGCTGTCCCCAGAAATTTTTGCTTGGCATTATAGAGACCAAGCACTTGGTCTGACATCGAAAAATCATTAAAATCCTGTCCCTGAAGGAGTTGAATTCCACGATTGATTTTCTTTTCAACCAAGGCATCCACAATAAGCTTATTCATACTAAACATTGTACCAAAAAGTAAGGAAACTTTCTACCTCGTTCTCAGTCCAAATTTTATTTTGTGGTATAATGTAAATTAGATTTTTTCTGAAATTAAAATTAACGAGGATATGGAATGAAAAAGTATTTAAGCCCTTTAAAGAAAATGGGCAAAATAATCAACACACGTTTAGGTTTTGTGTTAGTCCTTCTCTTCTTTTATTGGATTAAGTCCCTCTGGGCCTATAGCGTTGACTTCAATCTCGACCTAGAGAATACGGCACAGACCATCGTTGCCATTTTCAATCCCTTGCCGCTAGGACTTTTGCTTTTGGGGCTTCCTCTCTACTTCAAAAAGAGTAAGATTTTTTATCCCCTAGAAATTCTCATCTATTTGATTCTGAATATCCTGATTATCAGCAATGCTATTTATTTTAGGGAATTTACTGATTTTATCACCGTAAACACGCTGATGGCTAGTTCTAAGTCGGCAGCTGGTTTAGGAGATACGGCAGGTAACTTGGTTGAGCTTACCGACCTCTTCTTCCTGATTGATTTACTGGTCTTTATCCCTCTGCTCTTCTTCAAGAAGATGAAATCGGATAAGCGCCCCTTCAATAAGCGGGCCAGCTTTGCGGTTACAGCCCTATCAGCCCTCCTCTTTTCTGCCAACCTCTTTGTGGCCGAAACCATTCGTCCCCAATTATTGACTCGGGGATTTGCCAACTATTACGTGGTCAGAGGGATTGGACTTCCAGCCTTTATGACCTATAGCGCTAATCAAACCTATCAGGCCCACCGAGAAAGAAGCGCTGCAACTGCTGGTGACCTCAAGAAGGTTGATGCCTATGTCAAAAAGAATTACTCCGCCCCTAACAGCAAATACTTTGGTATCGCTAAAGGCCGTAATGTCATCGTCATTCACCTTGAGAGTTTCCAACAATTCCTCCTCGATTACAAGCTAAAATCAGATGACAAGGAATACGAAGTTACGCCCTTCCTAAATTCCCTCTATCACTCCAAGTCCTCTATCGCCTTCTCTAATTTCTTTAACCAAGTAAAAAATGGGAAGACCTCGGACGCCGAGACCATGATGGAAAACTCCCTCTATGGTCTTAATAACGGTTCCTACATGGTTAACTACGGTGGTGATAATACCGCCTATGCGACACCTTCCATCCTCGCCCAAAAGGGTAGCTATACCAGCGCTGTCTTCCACGGCAATACCGGAAGTTTCTGGAACCGCAATAATACCTATAAACAATGGGGTTACAACTACTTCTTCGACTCTACCTACTTCGAAAAGCAAGATGATTCCAACTCCTTCCAGTATGGGCTCAATGATAAGTACCTATTCAAAGACTCTATCAAGTATCTGGAACAAATGCAGCAACCTTTCTACGCTAAGTTCATCACAGTTTCCAACCACTACCCCTACACCAGCCTCAATGGCGACAAGAAGGAGCTCGGTTTCCCTCTAGCAGATACCAAGGATGACACGGTTAATGGCTACTTTGCCACAGCCAACTACCTTGACTCAGCCCTCAAATCCTTCTTTGATTACCTCAAGTCCAGCGGTCTCTATGATAACTCTATCATCGTTCTCTATGGTGACCACTACGGTATTTCCAATGACCGCAATACCAGTCTAGCCCCTCTCTTGGGCAAGGATGCCGAGACTTGGTCTGATTACGACAATGCCATGATGCAGAAAGTCCCTTATATCATCAACATTCCGGGCTATACCGATGGCTTTATCAGCGATACCTATGGGGGTGAAATTGACTCCCTACCAACCCTGCTGCACCTCCTCGGAATTGATACCAAGGGTTACCTACAAATGGGACAAGACCTACTGTCACCACAAAATGATAATCTAGTGCCCCTGCGGACTTCTGGTTACTTCATTAGTCCAACCTATACTAGCTATGGTGGCAAGGTTTATTACACCCAAACTGGTCAAGAAATTACAGCACCAAATGCCCAAACCAAGGCTGACCTTGATAAGCTCAAGGATGCGGCAGCTGCTCAACTGTCTAATAGTGATGCCATTCAAACAGGAGACCTACTCAGATTTGCTACCATTCCAGGCCTAAGCAAGACAGATTCCAGCCAGTACAATTACAACGGCGCCCTGAAGCAGATGGAAAAAATCAGTAAGAACAAGGGTGATAAGTCAACCAGTCTCTACCACAAAAAAGGAGACCAATCAACAGAGGATCTCTATCAAGCCAAGTCCTATGAAGAAATCCACGGTAGCTCTGATTCCTCCTCATCCAGTTCCAAGTAGGTCTGGAAGAAAGCAGATAGAATACAAATAAGCTGAGATTGAAAGTCTCAGCTTATTTTTTATCGTCAAAAATCTGCCCCCTCTACAAGAGTGAAACAAATCAAAAAAGACCCCTACCATATAAATTGATGGTAGGGGAACACTTAGCTTAATGACATTGTACATCCTAGAGGGTCTTTGCTCTTATTTCTAGCTCTTAGGGTCTAAGGATTTATGGAGCTCCCTAATTCTAGCCCAAAATCGGTCTTCAAGCTTAAGCTCCTTCTAAAAAAGAAGACTTAGAAGCAGAAAACTTGTGAAAAAATTAGTCAGAGCATGAATGAGCCAACCATAGATAATACTCCCATCTGCCTTCTTAGCCATCAACCAGCCCAAAGCGTAGGCTACACCAGCTGTCAAAAGAAAGACCAGAAAGGCTGCTAAAAGATTGTACTTGGCCAAAGCCAAGGTATGAAGGCTACCGAAGAGCAAGGCTTGAAGACTATTGCCCTTGACAAAGCCGAGCCTAGCCATCAGTCTTTTACCGAGAAAGCCTCGAAAGAAGATTTCTTCGCTAAGGGAAGTCTGAAAGACCGACCAGACAAGGATGACCAGTACCGTTTGCCAGGACCAGCCCGTTTGCTGAAAAATCTGGATGCGAGAATCATCTGCCGTGGCCAGAATGCCTTTCTGGTAAAGCCAAAGATAGGGTAGACCTGCCAGGATAAAATAGGCTAGGAAAATCCCTAGCATGGGTTTCCAGGGCAGGGACTTTCTTGATTTTAGTCCCAGCCAAGAAAAATAGCCCTGAATTTTGTGCTGGCGAATGAAATACCAAACTAAGGAAAGCAGGATAACTAGACCTAGTTGCAAGAAAGCACTGAGTAATTGATTGATGACTAACATAAGATTTCCTCTCAAATTAGACTTGACATGACGCAAAGCTTCTTCAGCTCAGCTGCTCAATCTGATTTTCTTTTTATGATAAATCTTATAGCTTTCAAAAATCTTAATTATTTTTGGTGAAGTCTCTCATTAGCTCAGGCTAGAATCTTAAAGCCACTTCTCCAACCTTAGTAGTCCGTAATTTCTGGGCGGTCATGAATGCGAGATTGTTTTCCCTGGCGGGATTGAAGGACTACTTCGACATCCGCCAAGGACAGACCTGTTTCGACTAGGGTGACAGCTAGGTGATAGAGTAGGTCAGCTGTTTCGTTGGCGATTTCTTCCTTATTTCCATTCTTGGCGGCGATGACAACTTCGGTTGCTTCTTCTCCAACCTTCTTGAGAATCTTGTCCAGCCCCTTGTCAAAGAGATAATTGGTATAGGAGCCTTCCTTGGGATTGGCCTTGCGGTCCTGAGCTTCTTGGTAAAGTGTTTCTAACATAGCTTCCTCCTTATGAAATATAGCTGTCCTAATAAGTAGACCCTACCAAAGTTGATAAAAATGCTAAGCATGGGCCTAAGAATTTCTGCTGGACACCACTAATGGAATTTGTGACTTTATAAAATATCATTAAAAAAGCAAGAATAGGCACCGGTATGACAGGCGGCACCGATTTGCTCAACGGCTACTAGGAGCGTATCGCAATCACAGTCGGTCTTGATAGACTTGACCTTTTGGAAATGACCGCTGATCTCGCCCTTGTGCCAGATTTCCTGACGGGAGCGACTCCAATAGTGCATTTCTTTGGTTTTCAGGGTCAGGTCATAGCTCTCCTGGTTCATATAAGCCAACATGAGAACTTGCCCTGTTTGGTAATCGGTCACAATGACGGGAATGAGCCCGCCTTGCTTGGCAAAATCAAGAGCAATTTCTGTCATAAGCGAGCCTCCAATCCTGCTTGGGCCATGGCCTCTTTGGTCTCCTTGATTGAGACCTCTCCATAGTGAAAAATGGAAGCAGCCAAGGCACCCGTCACTGGTGTTTCTTGGAAAACTTGGACCATGTGCTCCAGCGACCCTGCCCCACCCGAAGCGATGATGGGAACGCTAACCACTTCTGCAACTGCCTGTAGCATGGGCAGGTCAAAGCCAGACTTGGTTCCGTCCTGGTCCATGGAGGTCAGGAGAATTTCCCCTGCTCCCAGCTGGACAGCCTCTTGAACCCAATCCAACAAATCTCGACCCGTATCTTTTCGGCCACCGGCAAGATAGACATGCCAGCTTCCATCTGCCTCCTTCTTGGCATCGACGGCCAAGACCACGCACTGACTGCCAAATTTCTGGGCGCAGTCCCTAATCAGCTGGGGATTGTTGAGGGCGGAGGAATTGACCGCTACCTTGTCGGCACCCGCCTTGAGCATGCGGTTCATGTCCTCAACTGAGCGAATGCCACCACCGACCGTAAAGGGGATAAAGACCTGATCTGCCACCCGCTTGACCATTTCCACGGTCGTATCGCGTTTTCCATGAGTGGCCGTAATGTCCAGAAAGACCAGCTCATCACAGCCAGCCTGATAATAGGCCTGGGCTGAGTCCACGGGATCACCGACATCGGTCAGGTTGACAAAATTGACCCCCTTGACCACACGCCCGTCCTTGACATCCAGACAGGGAATAATTCTTTTTTTAAGCATGGGCTAATCTCCAAACGCCTTAAGCTCTGCCAGACTGATATTACCACTATAATAAGCTTTGCCTACTATAGCGGCTAGCAGGCCAATCTTGGCCAGCTCCTCCAAATCCGAGAGCTGGGCAATGCCACCAGAGGCAATAACTTGGGCTGATGTCAACTTGGTCATCAGGGCTTGATAGTGCTGGAGATTGGGACCAGCTAGAGTACCATCCCGATCAACATCGGTATAAACAAAGAGTCTAACGCCGATTTTTTCCATGGCCAGAGCTAGGTTCAGATAGTTGACCTGGCTGGTTTCCAACCAACCTTCGGTGGCCACCAAGCCTGACTTGGCATCAATCCCAACGACAATGCGGTCTGCTCCAAATTTTTCCAAAGCAGCTTGGACGAAATCGGGACTCTTAACTGCCATGGACCCGATAATCACACGGTCAATGCCTACTTCCAAATAATCCTCAATCTGTTCCAGAGTGCGAATGCCACCCCCGACCTCGACACCCAGACCAGTAGTCTCTTTTATCTGGGCGATCAGGTCACGATTGCTGGCCTTGCCCTCCAAGGCACCATCCAAATCTACCACATGGATAAAGCGGATGCCAGCTTCCTTGAAAAGTCGAGCCTGGCCAAGAACATCGGGATTGACCACCGTCTGCTGGGCAAAATCCCCCTTAAAAAGGCGGACGGCTTGACCATTCTTTATATCAATGGCGGGTAGAATTTGCATAAACAACCTCCGAAAATGCTTGTAAGATACCTAATCCGACCTGACCGGATTTCTCTGGGTGAAATTGGGCCCCAAAGACCAAATCTCTATGAATCATGGCAGGAATTTCTAGGCCATAGTCTGCTGTGACATCAATATAGCCTTCTGGAACATCAGTGTAGTAGGAATGAACAAAGTAGACAGCCTGTCCATCAAGACCTGCTGTTAGCGAGCTAGCCTTTTTGACCTCTAAATCATTCCAACCCATATGGGGAACAGGAAAAGAGGGCTGGCTGGGAATGGGCCGACAGGTGCCTGGAATTAGACCCAGACCTGGAGTCTGACCATGTTCCAGACCTTGCTCCAGAAGAATTTGCATGCCCAGACAGATCCCCAGCAGAGGTTTGCCGGCTGCCACTGCAGTCTGAATAACCTGAACCAGCCCTCGCTTTTGCAGCTCGGCCATGGCGCTAGCAAAAGCACCCACACCCGGCAGAATCAAGCCGTCAGCCTCAGCCAGAACCTGAGGGTCGGCTGACAATTGTGCCTGGATTCCCAATTTAGCCAAAGCCCTCAGGACATTGGCAGTATTGCCAGCATCGTAATCAATGACAACCATCTTCATATCAGAGCATTCCTTTGGTCGAATTGACCCCGTGAATTTCAGGGTTGAGGGTAATGGCTTCTCGTAGGGCCCGCCCTGTTGCCTTAAAAAGACTCTCCGCCTTATGGTGGTTGTTTTTGCCATGGAGAATGGTCAGATGGAGATTCATCTGAACATTAAAGGCCAGGGCTTGGAAGAATTCTTCCACCAACTCGGTGTCGAATTTGCCCAGCTTGGGATTGTCAAAGCTGGCTTCAAAAACCAGATAGGACCGGCCTGACAAATCAAGGCTGGCCATGCCCAGAGTCTCATCCATGGGCACAAAACTGGTCCCGTAGCGGTTGATACCTGCCTTGTCACCCAGGGCCTGCTTAATGGCCTGCCCCAGAACAATACCGACATCTTCGACCGTATGGTGGCTGTCCACCCAGGTGTCGCCATTAGCTTCCACCACCAGAGAAATTCGGCTGTGGCGAGCAAAAAGGGTCAACATATGGTCAAAAAAACCAACGCCTGTGTCAATGTCCACCGGCTCCTGCGCATCCAAGTTCAGACTGAGCTTGATTTTAGTTTCAAATGTCTTACGTTCAATGCTTGCTTGTCTCATGCGGTCTCCTTTTCCCTCAAATTAATCAAGACTGCTTCTAATTGCTCATCCTGTCCATATTCATAATATAATCAAGGACATCCGTTTTAGCTATTAGCTTTTCAACAATTGGTCTTTCCAGTTGTTTTAACAACCAGCTTATATTTCTTTTTACGAGTTTGTTAAATGCTTTTACCTGATCCGTTTCTCTAACCTTGCGGTCAGCATCTTATGCAGGATAACCGATTCCAAATTCACCCGCAAACAATTTTTCTAAACTATATTCTAAATTAAGTTTACCCAACCAGCCATAACCTAGCCCAAGAAGAAATGAAATAGCATTGCCATCATTAATACGCCCGAAAAGAAAGGCATCCTGAGGATTTTGAACAAAACCGTAAAGTACCCCAGGCAAAGTATTGCAAGCTAGTGCCATACCTTGACCAGATGAACAGCCTGTAATAATAAAATCAACTGATTTACTGGATAGTAAAATTGAAATAAGCAGGGCAATTTCAGTGTATGAATAATTTGCTTCATCTTCAAAAACACCAAAATTCACTATTTCGTGGCCAAGAGGAGATGCAACCTTTTTCACTATTTCTGTCAGCACCTTGTTTTTATCAGCTTGTGTACTCGCCTGAATGACTGCAATTTTCATGTTTGCTCTCCTTGAACACCCTCCAATATCTCAATTACCTTGTAAAGATTTTTCTCGTTGATTTGATAGGGGGCTTTTTGGCGGACCAGAGGTTTTGCACAGAAGGCGATACCGATGCCGGCTGCTCCTATCATAGGCAGGTCATTAGCCCCGTCCCCCATGGCAATGGTTTGACTCATAGCTAAATCATTCTCTACCGCCCAGTCCTGCAACTTCTGCAATTTGACGGACTTAGTGACAATGAATCCCAACACGCGACCTGTCAATTGGCCGTTAACTACTTCCAAGCGATTGGCCTGGACATAATCAATTCCCAAGCGATCAGCTAGGACATCAACCGTTTCGTGAAAACCACCAGAAACTAGACCGACCTTAATACCTCGGGTATGGAGCTCGTCAACCAGTTCTTTCGCTCCTGGGGTGAAATGAATCTCAGCCAAGACGTCATCAAAAATGCTTTCTGGTAGGCCCTTAAGCAGGCCAACTCGTTCTCGCAGGGCGGCTTCAAAATCTAGCTCCCCCCGCATAGCTCGCTCGGTAATGTCAGCGACTTTGGCACCAACACCGGCTTTTTCCCCCAGAATGTCAATGCCCTCTTCGAGAATCAGGGTGCTATCCACATCCATGACCAGAAGTCCCTTAGTTTTTGTCATTTCTCACCTCTATTGCTTTAGCATGGGCCTGCAAACCTTCGGCATAGGCCAGGGTCGTAATATCTTTCTCAGCCAAGTTAACTGCTGCCTGGCTGTACTGGGTATATTGAATCCGTTTGATAAAGTCATGAACTCCAAGAGCCGAAGAAAAACGACTGGTGGCTGTTGTTGGCAGGACGTGGTTGGCACCAGCATAATAGTCGCCGATAGGCTCACTGGTAAAATGGCCCAGAAAGACAGAGCCAGCATTTTGAACCCGGTCTAGGTAGTCATAGGCCTGGTCCATAGCAATTTCCAAGTGCTCAGGAGCCACCTGATTCATGAGGTCAAACATGCCATCGGCATCCCGGGCAATGATAATCCGACCGTTGTTTTGAACCGAAGCTCGGGCGATTTCCTCACGAGGCAGGCTGGTCAGTTGTTGCTCAATCTCTTGCTCAACGGCTTGAGCCAGTTCGGCCGAATCGGTCACCAGAATAGCTCTAGCCCGCACATCGTGCTCTGCCTGAGAGAGGAGGTCGGCTGCCACGTATTTAGGATTAGCCGAATCATCTGCGATGACCCCGATTTCTGACGGACCGGCAATCATATCAATACCAACCAAGCCGTAGACCTGCTTCTTGGCAGTCGCTACGTAGATATTACCTGGTCCCGTAATCTTGTCCACTTTAGGAATGGTTTCCGTCCCGTAAGCCAGAGCCGCAATCCCTTGGGCTCCACCGACCTGATAAATCTTATCCACACCGGCCAACTTAGCCGCAACCAGAATAGCTGGCACAAAGTGCTCTTGAGGAGGCGTAATCATGATGATTTCCTTGACCCCCGCAATCTTGGCTGGAATAATATTCATCAAAACGGAGGATGGGTAGGCAGCTGTCCCACCAGGTACATAGACCCCAACCCGCCCAATAGGCCGAATAAGCTGACCGCGGATAACACCCTGACTAGGCTGGTCCTCAAAGCCCTGCTCCACCTGTTGACGGTGGTAGGATTCGATATTGGCCTTGGCATTTTCCAGAGCCGTCAGGGCTGTCGGATCCACTTCATCGAAGGCCTGGTCAATCAAATCTTGACCGACTTCCAGATTTGTCAGCTTAACCTTATCAAACTTCTCCGAGTAGTCTCGCAGGGCCTGGTCACCGCCCTCCTTGACTGCCTGGATAATTTGGCGGACAGCTTCTTCCACATCCAGATTTTGGCGACTGAGCTCCAACTGCTCGGCAGCTAAAATCCGAGAAATTTCTTCATTAGTTCCACTTAATCGTTTCATTGGAAAGGCACCTCCTCTTGGCCAACTTGGGCTTGAATCTTCTTGATAAAGGGCAGGACTTGCGACTTATTCTTGAGGGAAGCTGGATTGACAATCAAGCGGGCCGAAATCCGACAGATGTCTTCAAAAACTTGGAGACCATTGGCCTTAAGAGTCGAGCCGGTCTCGACAATATCGACAATAGCATCGGCCAGACCGACAACAGGGGCGATTTCCACACTCCCTTGGATAGAAATAATCTCAACATCCTCGCCCTTTTTATTGTAAAAATCAGTCGTTACGCTAGGGTATTTGGTAGCGATCCGCTTACGCTTGTGGTCGTTAGGGTCAAAGCTAGGAATGGAGGCTACCGCAAATTTACAAAGACCAAAATTCAAGTCCAGCATTTCCAGATAGCCATTGGGATGCTCAATTAAGACATCCTTGCCGACCACGCCCAAATCCGCCACCCCATGGCGAACATAGGTCGTCACATCTGGTGCCTTGACCAGGAGAAAACGAAATTGCTTATCGGGGCTCTCAAAAATCAAATTCCGACCCTTGTCGGCCATGAAAGACATATCAAAGCCTGCCTTTTCCAGTAAATCCAGGGTTGACTTCTCAATCCGCCCCTTGGTCAGGGCAATGGTTAAACGCTCACTCATGCCAGATCACCTCCTTCCAGACTATCATGTACGGCCTGATAAACACTATCCAAATCAACAGCCCAACCGACGGCCGTCAATTCCTTGGCACCGAAACGCTCAAAAAGTTTGTCATAACGGCCACCGGAAACAAAGGCATCGGGAACGTGGGGACCGAAAACCTTGAACATCATACCTGTATAATAGGGCATGCTAGGAATCTGGGCTAAATCCACCGTGGTCTGGGGCAGGAAGCGATGAATATCCTGCAGCATGGCCTCCAAATCAGAAATAGCCGCCAGAATTACCTTATTCTTGACCAACTGACAAGCCTGGGCCAGAACCTGATGGCTCTCACCAAAGAGGAAGGGCAGCTCCCGCAGAAACTCATCAAATTCACTAGGGTGGGCCTGGGTAAAGCTATTGAGACCTGTAATGTTCCTTTCTAAAATAGCAGATCGCAGATTTTCGAGACTGCTAGCATCCAGCTTGAGAGCCTCAAAGATGGTCTGCAGAATGGCTGCGTGAGAAAATTCAAACTGGTAGACCTTGACCCCAGCCACATCTAGGGCCGATCTAGCGGTCAGGACAGCTTCCTTGAGAGCCTTATCGGCCGGGAAACCAACAATTTCTACCCCAGCCTGGGTGTGCTCATTGAGGAGCCCCCGCAACTCTTCATTGGACTTAAAGACCTTGCCCGAATAAGAAAATTTAATGGGAGTCTCCACCTTGGTCGAAGCGATAACCCGACCGATTTGACTGGTAATGTCAGGTCGCAAGCTAAGCAAGTCCCCCGACTTATCGAAGAGGTGATAATGATTTGGCTTGAGCTGGTCACCAAAGACCTCGAAATGCTCCAGAGTCGGCGTCTCAATCCGATTAAAGCCCTGCTCAATCAGCAAATCGCTAATATCTCGCTCCAGGCGATAGATGGTCGTCGCCCGTTTAAATAATTTATCGTGCATCCCAACTGGGAGTGTTGTTTTCTTCATCCAAGCACCTCCTGAATTACCATGACGACCTTCTCCATCTCCTCTTGGCTACCGATGGAAATTCGCAGATAGTCCTTGATTCTCTCTACCTTTGGAAAATAGCGGACATAGATTTTCTTACTTTCTAGATAGTTAAAGAGCCCTTCCGTCGGTACTACCGGCTTGGTCAAGATGAAATTGGCCGAGCTAGGCAGGACCTCAAAGCCCAGAGCCTGTAATTCCTCGCTAAACCAGTCCCTGGTTGCCATAATCTTTTGACAGGTATCTTCATAATAGGCCCAATCCTGAACAGCTGCCGTCGCTAATCTTTCCGACAGGCTGTTGACATTGTAGGGATTGACCGAATTTTTAACGGCCTTGATAACGGCCATCAGCTCAGGGTTGCCAATACCGTAGCCGACCCGGAGACCGGCTAGGGCAGCATCCTTAGAGAAGGTTCGGGTAATAAAGAGATTAGGATAGTTTTTCAAGAGGGGCAGGGCCGTCTGGCCACCGAAATTAATATAGGCTTCGTCAACAATGACAACTACTTCTGGATTAGCCTTAAGGATGGTTTCCAGCTCCTCCAGAGACTTGTAAATGCCCGTCGGAGCATTGGGATTAGCTAGGACAATACCGCCATTGTCGACCAAATAATCTGTCATATCAATCTGGAAATTCTCATTGAGAGGGATTTCGTGGTAGTTGATATGGTAGAGATCAGCCCAGACCTTGTAAAAGCCATAGGTCAAGTCAGGAAAAAGAACTGGCAAATCGTTGTTGAAGAAGGCTTGGAAAGCCAGAGAGAGGATATCATCTGAGCCATTCCCGATGATAATCCAGTCGGGGTCTATCTCCAATTCCTTGCCTAGGGCCTGACAGAGGCCTTCTTGGTCTAGGGTAGAGTATTTACGCAAGTCCTGACTGTTAAAATCAGCTAATGCCTCAGCCACCCTAGGGCTGGGGCCGTAGGCATTTTCATTGGTATTGAGTTTAATCAACTGCTTGCCCTGGGGTTGCCTCCCCGCTACATAGGGCTCAATCTCTCTTAGACCTCTCATCATAAGAACCTCCTCTAAATTTGGAATAGGGGGTTGGAAAACTAGTATCGCTTTGCTGAAGCTGGGACAAAAGCTCCTAACCTCCTTACTTTTCAAACATCTAGCAGTTTGACGCAGTGGTTGATTGGAAGTCCGTATTCCTTGCTAGGCAAGTGATAGGTCCAACAGTCTGGGAGACTGTTGGAGAAAACCAAGTCAACTGTGCGGAGGCGGGACGACAAAATCGATTTCTCCGAAATCACGATCTTTATCCCGCTCTCTTGGTAATCGTTAAGAATTTTAAGGACCCTAGTTCTCGCTACCACACTAACTGCGTCAATAGCTCTAAATTCGACTTTGCCTTTCGGGATTTAGCGGAACGTAGTTTTCGCTTTGCTCAAACTGCATCAATGTCTCTAAGCTCTGTTTCGCATTCGCTAAGAGGCATAGAAAAAAGCCCTCGCAAAAAAACTTGCAAGGGCGTTAAAACGCGGTCCCACCTTATTTCGAAAGGCAGTCGCCCACCTTTCCTCACGAAGTCATTGACTTCCGGTCGGTAACGGGACCAGCCGTCAGGCACTACTGAACTCTTCGCACCTGCACTCAAGAATGTGTGACCAAACCCTTGTCCCTTTTTCAGCCACGGGACTCTCTAAAATAGCTGATTTGGTGCCTTTCTATCATCGTTTTATTTTGATGAAGCTAGTTTAGCAAAGTTTTCTGACAATTTCAAGTCTAAAAATCATTTTCTGACAATTTATTTTTATACACTACTGCTGCCGTCTGAGATTCAAGTGATTTTCCGATGATTTATGCTTTTGTTAGCTCTTAATCCTCTATTTTAGCTGGTCTGTTCATTTTTCGAGAATCCTCTTTAAGCTCCTTAAAAATTTTCTAAAAAATATTGTAAGCCCTTTCTTGGGGTGCTATAATAAATTTAGAAAACTTTAATTTGCAAATAATTTTGTCTCTTGAACCCTCTTGCATTAGAAACCTGACGAGATTATTTGCTGGCATCCAAGAAGGGGAGGTCCTATATGGAAGCGAAACACCGTGTCAAAATGCACAAGGTAAAAAAACACTGGGTCGCTATCGGCATGACGGTTCTTGCTCTGACCAGCCTAGGAGCTGTCAAAGTTAGCGCTGATGAAACTAGCCCAGTAGCGCAAGCCGATTCAACTAGTCAAGTCCAGCCAAGTGCTAACAAACCTGTTGCTACTATCGACACTACTGCTTCAGTTGACAAACTGGATAACCAAACAGAGGAATCGACAAACCAATCTGATACTAGTTCTGACACCACAGTAAAGGCTAGCGATTTGGCTGACTCTGTCCCAATGGACCAAGCCATTCCAGTCGCAGAAACTAACAATGGAACGGCTAACTCTGACAAGCAAGCTACACCTGCGGACCAAACTCAGCCCCAAGCCCAGCCAACAAATACTGAACAACCCGCTACAGAAAGGCTTCAAGTCAACCCCAACCTACCTAAGGGAACTTCATATCGTGGTTTCCACGAGGTCAACGGTAAGGCCTACTATTTCAACGACCAAGGCGATGCTGTCGCTAATCAATTTGTAACCTATCATTATATTTCGCCAACATTGATTGACCCTTATAACAGTCCGCATTTTGAAGTTAATCACTATTACTATTATTATCTTGATGGGGATGGTCAAAAGGTTGGTGGCTGGCTAAGTTTAAATAATGAACGCTACTATTTTGACCCTGATAACTATCAACAGTATCGAAATACTGTCAAAAAGATTGGCGAGAGCGTTTATACTTTTGATAATGAGGGTCGAGTAGTCCCCAATGATTCACCTGATATTGGAGTAAGTTTTACTGTTCCACTTTACCTTAAAGCAGACGAAAGTGGAAAAAAGTTTTTGTATGTGAGGACTTCTGATTATAAGATAACCAATCAAAAAGGAATTACAAAAGATGGAAATATTAAAATTCAATCATTAACAAAAGGGAAAAATGCAGAAAAGGAACTTTCTAAATTTTTAGAAAAAGTGGATAAGTCAGATCTTAAGTCATTAGAAGATTTCGACCATCTTTTTGGTTTAAAAACTAAAGAAGTTATTGTAGCTCAAAGCAAAAAAGATATTTTTTACAATCTTATCCAAAAAGATGGAACCATGGTTTCTTTTAGTAACGATAGATATAGATTGAGATCTCTATATTTTGAACCAAAAGAATTGAAAAAAGCCATGACTTATCGCAAAGTCGCTATGTCTCAAGCGTTTGTTGGAAAGTGGAAGATGTATAATGAAAATAATTCTTATAACGAAACAATTACAATTAGTAAAAATGGTATTTTAACAAGAAGACAATCTGATCCAGAAGTATTTGCTGTATACTCACTAGAGGAGGCTGAAAAGGATGAAGCTCTTAAAAATGGAGCAAAATTTAGCGAAGAAAAATTTAAAGAAAAATTCTATGAAATTCAATCAAAATTGGAATCTCAGGGATATCATGTAAATAATCCAAAAGATATTTACAAAAAAGTTGGGGATTATTTTTACTTTCTAGTGACAAATGGTGGTAAAACAATTGTTGTTTTAACCAATCATTTTGAGTACAATGGAAAAATAGAAAAAACGAATTGAAAAGATAAGCTGGGCTATTAAGTCTGGCTTTTTCTGTATTCGCCTATCGCTTTCCTAAAAAAATAGTCTGTCCCTTATGATTTGTGGTATAATATGATTAGTTTTTATGATGAATCAATAAGGGGGATATGATGAATCAAAAGGATTGGGTTGAGTACTTTGAAGCGGTCAATGGTCGCAAGCCAAGTATGCAAGAATTTCAAGAAGCGCGTGAAAAAGGGGAGT
>OLOB01000042.1_pt1 | contig 121908 bp, 120 predicted proteins | sample 1671911 | NCBI WGS metagenome assembly OLOB01 (sample SAMEA3136625, study PRJEB25190) | human gut metagenome | biome: human gut; feature: human-associated habitat; material: faeces | place: Austria | collected 2013
TATATAAATTAAGATTTAGGGGAGAATTATGAAAAAAATTATTATTTTTGCTGCTCTTGCAAGTGTATTGACATTTGGCGCTTTTAATTATCTAAAAAAACCGGGGAGTGAGCTGGGAGTCTTAGCCACTAAAGCAGTCACACCTAAAATATTGAATCCTAAAAACAATGAAGTAAATGAGAAAAGTTTAGATAATTTTGCGAAGAATACCCATATAATTATATCGTCACCTGATAAAGAGAAGGCGATTGATGAGGTGGTAGAAGAAGAGTTAAATAAGAAAGATAATAAACTGAATAAGGATGAATTATACGCTCTATATAATAATTCAACTGAAGCATTAGAAAATACTAGCCGTTCAGTTGCAGATTTTATGAATGATATATTAGGAAGTAAATAGCGAATAGCTTGACTTTTAAATTGTAAAATGAACAACAAAATGTCGTATAAGCCTGATTTTACAGTATTTCTTAGCATTAATAAGAAATTTATGATAGAATGAATGAGTTATTTTATAAATACGCTTTCAGGAGAAAATTATCATGATGAATCCGGCAGAAATTTTATCTGCGACCATTCACCACGGTCAGGAAAAAATTAAACGTCCATTTTTAGAAAAAGCTGTGCTTGGTTTTATTGGCGGAGCAATGATTTCCTTTGGTTATTTACTTTATATTAGAGTAGTAGCTTCCGTTGCTGAGGAATTAGGAAGCCTTGCGAGCTTAATCGGAGCAAGTGTTTTTCCAATTGGCTTAATCGTTATCTTATTGGGAGGTGGTGAGTTAATCACTTCAAATATGACAGCTGTATCAACTTCATTATTTGCTAAAAAGGTAAGTTTGAGGGATTTGCTTAAAAATTGGTTGATTATTACTTTGTTTAATGTGATTGGAGCAATTTTTGTCGCTTTCGTCTTTGGACATCTCGTAGGATTGACTGGTACAGGAGATTATAAGACGGAACTTTTGAGATTGGCTCAAGCAAAGATTAATGCGAGTTGGTCACAAGAATTTCTATCAGGGATTGGTTGTAATTGGTTTGTTGGTTTAGCTATGTGGATGTGTTACGGAGCTAAGGATGCGGCAGGGAAAATATTGGCCGTTTGGTTTCCAGTGATGGCTTTTGTTGCGATTGGTTTTCAACATAGTATTGCAAATGCTTTTGTTATTCCTGCAGCAATTTTTGAAAATGGAGCGAGCTGGCTAGATTTTGCTCATAATTTCTTGTTTGTTTATCTTGGAAATCTCTTAGGTGGATCAATTTTTGTTGCTGGTTTTTACAGTTTAGGGTATCGTAGACAGGCTAGAGAACAAGAAGAACTTAAAAATCAAGAATAAATAAAAAAAGTTACTGACAGAAAGTCAGTAACTATTTTTTAACTGATGATAACGATTGTACCAAATCTCGACGTACTCTTTAGAAAAAGGTCCTTTTTCATTGTTAATCCAGTCAACAAGAATTTTGACATTTTCTTTTAGAATATGATCAATTTCCTTTGGATAGTGCATTTTGCGGCGGTGGCGTTCATATTCTTCAACATCGAGTAATTTTTTTTCTCCATCTTTGAAGACCTTCACGTCAAGGTCGTAATCAATATATTTCAGCGCTTCGTTATCGAGGACGAAGGGGCTCGCTAGATTGCAGTAGTAGCTAACGCCTTCCTCACGAATCATAGCAATGATGTTAAACCAAAACTTTTTGTGGAAGTAAACAATAGCAGGTTCGCGTGTCACCCAACGACGGTCGTCAGATTCTGTCACTAATGTGTGATCGTTTACTCCAATAATTGAATTTTCATTTGTTTTTAGAACCATCGTATCGCGCCAAGTGCGATGAAGATTCCCATCATGTTTATAGCTTTGAATCGTGATGAAGTCGCCTTCTTTCGGAATTTTCAAGGCTATCTCTCTTTCTCAATTCAAAGTTCTCATCTATTAATATACCATTTTTTAAATGAAATTTACAGTAAAAATGTTTAGTTTAAGCAATAAATTACTAATAATTGTTCGGATTTTTTTATTTTTATGTAGTAGAACTGTGTTTTTATACTATCAAGAAATATTAGTCATCCAAGTCAAAAATTGTCAAGGCAGACTGAAATTCTTCCCGCAAATGTGCTTTACGAAATTTTAGCCAATCGGAACTTTTGCGAATCGCATTGTATCTTTTGCGCAAATGCCAGTTTTCGGCAATTTGATACTGCGGATATTCTTCTAAAAAGTGATTAATCATCTGCCACTCATAAGGATAGCCTAGTGGATGAGCGTGATAGAGGACTTTGTCAATGGTTAATGGCAAGCGTCTTTGATGAAGATGACCAAAAACAATATCACTGATTTTGGGAAATTTATTAAAGGTTTCATGAAAATGTTGCGAACCTAAGTAGGCATTAAATCGGGCAAATTTTTCATAACGAGTATTAATGATAAATTGCTGATGAGGAACGAAATGAGTACTGACAATAATTCTATCAATCTTAGGATTTGCTGATAGTTCTGTCAGTAACTTTTCTAATTTCTGTAATTCAAGATTTGTTATCTTGATATCATCAAATTGACGATGAATTTTTCTATCAAAATAAAATGAATTTTTAAAAGCTATGATTTTTTTTATATCAATTTTTCCAGTCATGAAAGAATAATCATACCAACCGTGGAAACTGACAAAAGCAGTAGAAGCAAAATTTTTTACTTGAAAATTACTGACAGAAATTTCTTCTTCAGAAAGACCAACCATATCGTGATTTCCAAGATTGTAAGTGACTGACAGCTCTGTCAGTAATTCTATTTGCTTGAAAAATGGTTCGGAAATTCCGTGAAAATCATTTGAAATATCACCAGCAAAATGTAAATCTGTAATCTTTAAATCCTTTAAAAGAGACAGAAAAATATCAATTTCTTCTTGAGAAAAATGATTAGAATCCATATGAAAATCAGAAATCACAGCCAAGCGTCTTTTTTTAGTCATAATAAAATTATAGCATGTGATAGAAGTTCTATCTAATAAATAAATTTTTGATGAATCATTATCTATTGAATAGCTTACTTTAGGCTTATAAGTGGTGAATATGGTATAATGCTACTATGGAATTATCAGAAATTAGAAATTTACTTGAAGGATATGCTGAGAAGATTAATGGCTTTCGGGAATCATTAGATCTTGAGCGTTTGGAAGAAGAAATAGCTCTTTTAGAAAACGATATGGCACAACCTGAATTTTGGAATGATCAAGCAGCGGCTCAAAAAGTGATTGATGAATCAAATGCTTTGAAAGCCAAGTATGACAATTATCAAGCGATGAATAATATGCTTGAGGAAGCGCAAACGATGCTTGAAATGCTTCAAGAAGAAGCTGACGAAGAGATGCAAGCTGAGTTAGAGGAAATGACAATTGCGTTGGGTCAAAAAATTGAATCTTATGAGCTTGAAATTATGCTCAATCAACCTTATGACCATATGAATGCTGTTCTTGAAATTCACCCAGGTTCTGGGGGAACAGAGTCGCAGGACTGGGGCTCAATGTTGATGCGGATGTACACTCGTTGGGGCGAAGCACATGGATTTAAGGTTGAAATTCTAGACTATCAAGACGGAGATGTTGCCGGATTGAAATCAGTTGCCCTTCGATTTGTTGGACGAAATGCTTATGGCTTTTTGCGAGGAGAAAAAGGAGTACATCGTTTAGTACGTATTTCACCTTTTGATTCAGCCAATCGTCGTCATACTTCATTTACCTCAGTTGATGTGATGCCTGAGTTGGACGATTCTATTGAAGTAGATGTTCGTGATGCCGATGTTAAAATGGATACTTTTCGTTCAGGTGGAGCTGGTGGACAAAATGTCAATAAAGTCTCTACTGGTGTGCGTTTGACTCACATCCCAACGGGAATTGTTGTGCAATCTACAATGGATAGAACGCAATATGGTAACCGGGATAAAGCGATGGCTATGTTGAAATCGAAACTCTATCAATTAGAAATGGATAAAAAGCAAGCTGAAGTTGATGAACTTCGTGGCGACCAATCAGAAATTTCTTGGGGAAGTCAAATTCGTTCATACGTATTCATGCCTTATCAATTAGTTAAAGATACGCGTACTGGCTATGAAACTGGACAAATTTCAAATGTGATGGACGGAGAATTGGACGGGTTTATTAATGCTTATCTCCGTTGGAACTTGTAGATTATAAATTAAAGTTTCGTATGTTTGAAACGTTTACGAAACATTAAAGTTATTAATGAAAAGGTTATAAAATAAAAGTGCCACCTAAAGCACTTTTATTTTGATATAATTATAAGAGTTCAATTGATGGATTCATTCTATGAAACTGTCGGTAGGGCTAAAAGTTCTGTTATTTTAGAAAAAAAGAAAAGGTACGTGTGTGCCCGTTTTCTTGTTTTTTGAGAGCAGGATTTAAAAACATCCATAGTGATTAAAAAAATGGATTTTACGGAGGAGTCCTAACGTTTGTTAGGACTTGGAAGAAAAATCTAGCATAGGAAAGGTACTATGAGTATTATAAAATTAAGCAACGTTTCCAAAAAATATTCTAATGGCACAACGGCTTTGCGTAATATCTCGCTTGAAATTGAGCCGGGAGAATTTGCCTATATCGTTGGTCCATCAGGAGCCGGGAAATCGACCTTTATCAAACTACTTTATCGTGAATTAAAGATTGACCGGGGTTCTGGAACAGTTGCGCAATATGATTTATCTAAATTAAAACGTCGTGATGTGCCAATGCTTCGTCGCTCTGTTGGAGTTGTTTTCCAAGACTATAAACTTTTGCCAAAGAAAACTGTTTTTGAAAATATCTCTTACGCCATGGAAGTTATTGGGAAAAGTCCTCGTGAAATTAAAAAACGAGTGAATGAAGTGCTTGACCTTGTTGGTCTGAAACACAAAATTCGTTCATTTCCAAATGAACTCTCAGGTGGGGAACAACAGCGTGTAGCGATTGCTCGTTCAATTGCCAATGCACCAAAAGTATTGATTGCTGATGAACCTACAGGGAACTTAGACCCTGAAAACTCTTGGGAAATCATGAATCTGCTTGAAAAAATTAATCTTCAAGGGACAACCATTTTGATGGCAACCCACAATAGCCAAATCGTTAACACTTTAAAACACCGTGTTATCGCAATTGAAAACGGACGAATTGTCCGCGACCAAGAGGAAGGAGTTTACGGCTACGATGATTAGAAATTTCTTCAAACACCTTTTGGAATCGCTCAAAAACTTAAAACGTAATGGTTGGATGACAGTTGCGGCTGTTTCATCAGTAACAATTACTTTAGTTTTAGTTGGACTTTTCCTTTCAGTTATCTTGAATACTTCAAAAATATCTAATGGGATTGAAAACAATGTTCGGATTGTTGCCTACATGAAATTAGATGTTCATGATCAAGAGACAAAAATTCAAGATCCAAAAGATAATAAAAAAACAATCAATAATCCTGACCACCTTAAAATTTACGACTCAATCAAAAAAGTTCCTAATGTAAAAACAGTTGAATTTTCAAGTAAAGAAGCTCAGTTACAAGAACTAACAAAGGCTTTAGGAAATAACTGGAATCTTTTTAAAGGGGATGCCAACCCACTTTATGATGCTTATATTGTTGAAGCTGATAAACCAGCAAATGTAAAATCAGTCACTTCAAAAATTTCAAAACTTTCAGGAATTGAAAAAGCTACTTATGGTGGCGCCAATACTGCAAAACTGTTCCAAATTGCTCAGGGAATTCGAACTTGGGGAACTGCTGCCGCAGCTTTATTGATTTTCGTTGCTATCTTCTTGATTTCTAACACCATTCGAATTACTATCCTATCAAGACAACGTGAAATTCAAATTATGCGTCTGGTTGGAGCTAAAAATGGTTATATCCGTTGGCCTTTCTTCTTGGAAGGAGCTTGGGTTGGACTTTTAGGTTCAATTATTCCAGGACTTATCGTTGCTTGGGCTTATCGTCTTGCTTTTGTTAGCTTGACACCAAGTCTTCAATCACAAAAACTTGCAATGTTTGCTCCTAAAGAGTTCATTCCTGCAATTGTTGGATTGATGGCCGTGATTGGTATTTTGATTGGTTCATTTGGAGCCCTCTTATCAATGCGTCGTTTCCTTAAAATTTAATAAAAATAAAAGAGAAGTTAAATCTTCTCTTTTTTTTTGCAAAAAAAAAGCTGTCAGTAAATAAGTTTTTACTTATTTACTGACAGACTCTTAAATTTGTTTAATTAGATATCATAATCTTCATCAGACATGGCTTCTACTTCGCCAAGAAGGTATGAATTACCAACTTGTGAGAAGAAGTCGTGGTTTGATGAAGAAGTTGAAATTCCGTTCATAACCACTGGGTTAACGTCTGCTGCGGTATCAGGGAAAAGTGGATCTTGTCCAAGATTCATCAAAGCTTTATTGGCATTATAACGTAAGAAAGTTAAAACTTCATCAGTCCAACCGACTTTGTCATAAAGTAAACGAGAATATTTTTCTTCATTTTCATAAAGTTGATAAAGCAATTCATACATCCAATCACGGAATTCACCTTGCTCATCTTCAGATAACTCATTAAAACCAAGTTGGAATTTGTAACCAATATAAGTGCCATGAACTGACTCATCGCGAATAATTAATTTAATAATTTCCGCTGAGTTAATCATTTTGTTATTTCCAAGATAGCGTAAAGGGGTATAGAAACCAGAGTAGAAGAGGCAAGTTTCAAGGAAAACAGAAGCCACTTTCTTTTGCAAAGGAGTACCAGATTCATAAATTTTATTGATGATTTCGGCTTTTGTTTGCATATAAACGTTGGTATCTACCCAATTAAAAAGTTCTTCAATTTCTTTTTTCGTGTTTAGAGTTGAAAAAATTGTTGAATAAGACTTTGCATGAACAGATTCCATAAATTGGATATTGTTGAAACAGGCAATTTCTTGAGGTGTTCTTGCATCATGTTTGAGCACTTCAGCACCATCAACAGATTGTAAAGTATCAAGCAATGTCAAACCAGCAAAGGCCTTAGCAAAGGTATCACGTTCCAATTGAGGAAGTTTACGCCAGTCATCTAAATCGTTAGATACAGGAACACGAGTATCTAACCAAAATTGACTTGTTAATTTTTCCCAAGTATATTTGTCAATAGAATCCTCAATAGAATTCCAGTCAATGGCACTGTAATAAGTGGGGACAGTAAGATTTTCAGTTTCAGACATATTTTAAGATATGAGCCTGCTTTAAAAAGGGCAAACTCAATTCCTTTCTCTCATTTATTTACTGACAGAAAATATTGTCAGTATTTTTAGCTTAGTCATAAATTCTGTCAGTAAATTTTCACTTACCAACGAAGCTGTCAGTAAAAGTAGGGACTCATTAGACCAAAAACTTTCGATAATTTATCAAAAGTTAATGTCAATAATCGTTTTAGAACATTTCGCAAATGCTTACCCCATTTTCATTCATTGACGATACTTTAATGAATGAAAACAAGTAAGAAAATAGAAAGTCCGTCTTAGCGGCTTCCGTAGAAGCAATAGATGCTTTAGCACCAATGCTTCTGTTGTATTATATAACGCAACTTTCACATTGGTTAGCACCGACTTCTTCTTGGTCGTCAGTAAATGTACGAATGTAGTAAATTGTTTTGATTCCTTTTTTGTAAGCATAGTTACGCAAAATAGACAAGTCACGAGTTGTCATTTTATTATTTGCCACTTTCCATTCATAGAGACCTTCAGGTAAAGTTGAACGCATAAATAAAGTGAGTGACAAACCTTGGTCAACATGTTCTGTAGCAGCTGCATAAACGTCAATTACTGCACGCATATCTGTATCATAAGCTGATTTGTAATAAGGAATTGTTTCAGTGGCAAGTCCAGCAGCTGGATAATAAATTTTCCCAACTTTCTTTTCTTGACGTTCTTCGATGCGATTGACAATTGGGTGAATAGAAGAAGAACAGTCATTGATATAAGAAATAGAACCATTTGGAGCCACTGCCATACGATATGAATTATAGAGTCCAGAAGTTTTTACTGTGTCACGTAAAGCAGTCCAATCCTCAATTGTTGGAACAGCAATCCCTTTGAAAAGTTCTTGAACTTTAGGAGAGACAGCTGCAAAATAATCATGTGTTAAATATTTATCAAAATAAGAACCATCAGCATAGGCAGATTTTTCAAAATTCTTGAAGCTAGACCCTTTTTCAACAGCTAATTTATTTGAAGCCACTAAAGTATAATAGTTCAACAACATGAAATAAACACTAGTAAATTCAACGGCTTCTTTGCTGTCATAATGAATTTGATTTTGTGCTAAGAAAGAATGTAAGCCCATTGCTCCAAGCCCAATCGCATGCATTTCATCATTACCTTTACGAACAGTTGGAACAGTATCGAGGTTTGAAGTTTCGGAGATGAAAGTTAAAGCGCGAACCATTGCTTCAATAGAAGTTCCAAATTCATTGCTAGAAGTCATCATATTCAAAACATTAGTTGAACCCAAGTTACAAGCGACGTCAGTTCCAACAACCTTATAAGTTTGGTCATCGTTCAAAACAGAAGGCGTTTGGACTTGCAAGATTTCAGAACAAAGGTTAGACATTGAAATTACACCATCAACAGGGTTAGCTTGATTGACTGTGTCAACATTTACGATGTAAGGATAACCAGATTCTTGTTGAAGTTTTGAAAGTTCTTGCTCAAGTTCACGGGCATTAATCGGTGTTTTACGAATTTCTGGATTGACCACCATTTTGTCATATTCAGCTGTAATATCGACTTCGGCAAAAGGTTTACCATAATATTTTTCAACAAAATATGGCTCAAAGAGATACATTGTTTCTCCCTTTTTTACCAATTCATAGAATTTATCAGGAACAGTAACCCCAAGAGAAAGTGTTTTAACCCGAATTTTTTCATCCGCATTTTCTTTTTTAGTGGACAAGAATTCCATAATATCTGGATGGAATAGTGATAAATAAACAACACCAGCACCCTGACGTTGCCCCAATTGATTGGCATAAGAAAAGGCGTCTTCAAAAAGTTTCATGACAGGAACGACACCAGCTGCAACTCCATCATAACCTTTGATAGGTGCACCAGCAGCACGTAAATTAGTCAAGTTTAGACCAACACCACCACCATTTTTAGAAAGTTGCAAGGCAGAGTTAATTGTTCGTCCAATTGAATTCATATCATCAGTTAATTGTAGAAGAAAACAAGAAACAAATTCACCACGACGCTTACGTCCAGCATTTAGAAAAGTCGGAGTCGCAGGTTGATAACGACGATTAATCATTGCAAAAGCAAGATTATTAGCTAATTTTTCATCGCCGTCAGCCATGTATAAAGCATTCATTAACACACGGTCTTCAAAATCTTCAAGATAGAGAGAACCGTCATTGTTTTTCATGGCATATTGATTATAAAATTTGTAAGCAGCCATAAATGAATCAAAATGAAATTCAAATTTACTCAATTCTTTACGAAGATTGGTAATGAATTCTGGTTTATATTTTTCAAGAAACTCAGCTTCTAGATATTCTTCTTTAACGAGCCAATTGAGTTTATCGATATATGTATCGGCTTCATAACGATTAGGTTCGACATTTTCTTTAAAAAAAGCAGTAATTGCTTCTTTATCTTTAGCAAGAGGAATGCTACCATTAACGGGAATATTAATCTCGTTATTAAGCTTGAAATAAGTTACATCTTTAAGTTGTTTTAGAGACATAAGTGACCTTTCTTAAAGCGTTCAACCATAAAGAACAGAGGGGTGAACTCTAATATTATAATAAGTTCAAACTAATTAATAGAAATAAAAAGTTAAAAATAAAGAGGCTTCACTCAATAGGGTGAAGCCATAAAATCACAGCGGATTTTTGAAGGTGACTTTCGCTCCTTTGTCAAGCTGTGTAGCGAGTTTTTCGACAGCAGCAACATCGGCTGGTGTACCATTAAACTCAAAATCATATAAAAGCGGAATTTGGTATTTTGCAGAAAGTTCTTTAGCAGTAAAAATATAAATACCTGCGAAATTACGATTTCCTGTACCAATAATTCCTAGACAATGTTTATAATTATCATTATAAGCCATAAAGTCAAAAACAGGGTCCATAACATCTATTGATTTGGAAACAGTTGGAGATTCTTCGGCATAACTTGGCGTTATCAAAAGAAAAGGTTCATTCATTTCTATATCATCGTCAGGACTAATTTCGACATTTGGTAAGTTTGTTTTGGAAACAAAGCGACGTGTTTGCCCAGTCACACTGAAATAAGCAAGTTTCATATTAAGCCAACTTTGCTAATTCGCTAGGACGGAAACCAGAGAAGGCAAAGTCATCTTTAGTAATGACAGGTGCAGCACGAAATCCCATTTCAATCACTTTTTCAACAAATTCAGGTTGTTCATCGATATTGATTTCATCGAAGGCAATTTTATGTTCTGAGAGCCATTTTTTGACCATTTTGCATTGCATACAATTGTTTTTAGAATAGACTGTAACCATTTTAAATCTCCTTTGAGGACAAACGTATTTTATTAGTAAGAGTAAAAAGTCTTTGACTTTTTCTCAACTTTTTATAGTCTTATTTTATCGTAAAAAAAATATCTAGTCAAATTAAAGATACTAGATATTGTGTCGAATTATGTAAAATTATAAAAATAACACAACATATTGTGCTATTTTTCTTTTTGTTTTGATAAGTTTAAACCAAATGGGACAAGGGATTCGCAATGATTTTTGATTCTTTTGAGATTTGTTCTATGTCGTAAAATAATAATAATTGCTAAAACAAAAATAATAATTGAGAATAAAAGGTCGTAGGAAGTAAGAATAAATCCGATGCTAGGGAAAATAAGAATTCCCAATAAAGCAAATACAGCACCTATCACACTAGAGAGACTAATCATGCTAAAAAGCCATAGGACAATGATAAAGACAACAAGAAGGTAAATTAAGAAGAGCGGACTAAATCCAAGAATCACACCAGCAGAAGTTGCAACAGCTTTACCACCTTTAAAGCGGTCGAATATTGAAAAAGTATGTCCAATGACAGCAAGAAGACCGAAAATTAGAGGTGAAACACCATTGATATGGAAGAAAAGGGGTAAAAGAGTAGCAAGTGTCCCCTTTAGTAAGTCAAAAGCAAAAACTGAAATTCCTGCCTTTACACCTAGAATTCTAAAAGTATTGGTTGTTCCAGTATTTCCTGAGCCATAGTCATGGAGATTTTTTTTGAAAAAAATCTTGCCAATCCATAAGCCGAATGGAATTGCCCCTAAAAGATAGCTGGCAATGAGAAGAAGAATAATAGTAAGCATAAGTTCTCCGAAGTTTATTTCGTTTAAAATCGATAATCTCTTTTAACTGTACAATTATATCATATTTTTAATAAAGATTACTGACAATATTGAAACATCTTCACTTACTTTTGGAAAAATTCTTACTATTAGATGAAAAAATTGTCAGCAGTCCTTTGACAAAGCTTTCTGAACAAGGTACAATAATCAAGATGAATATTTTTTATTAGCTCATTGTGGATAAAAAAATAGTGATTTAGATAGAAGATATAGGCTTTCGATGAGAGGAAAATAAATGGTAATAGATATTAATAACTATGATGACAGTGCGATTCAGGTTCTTGAAGGATTGGATGCTGTCAGAAAACGTCCAGGAATGTATATTGGATCAACTGACGGAACTGGTTTGCACCATTTGGTTTGGGAAATTGTAGATAATGCGGTTGATGAAGCTTTATCTGGCTTTGGTAACAGAATTTCGGTAACCATTAATGCTGATGGTTCTTTATCAGTAGAAGATGAAGGAAGGGGAATGCCAGTTGGGAAACACGCCATGGGTATTCCAACTGTTGAAGTAATTTTTACTATTTTGCACGCAGGTGGTAAATTTGGTCAAGGGGGTTATAAAACTTCTGGTGGACTCCATGGTGTTGGATCTTCAGTCGTAAATGCCCTCTCGACTTGGTTAGAAGTTGAAATTACTCGTGACGGGACTGTTTATCGTCAACGTTTTGAAAATGGTGGACATCCAGCGACAACTTTAGAAAAAATTGGGAAAGCACCAAAGTCTAAAACAGGGACTAAAGTTACCTTCATGCCGGATTCTAGCATTTTTTCGACAACTGAATTTAAATATAATATCATTTCAGAACGTTTAAATGAGTCTGCTTTTCTTTTAAAAGAAGTAACGATCAGTCTTGAAGATAAACGAACAGATGAAAAAGAAGAATTTCATTATGAAAATGGGGTTCAAGATTTCGTTTCTTATCTTAATGAAGATAAAGACAGTTTGACTCCAGTTCTTTATTTTGAAGGAAAACAAGATGGTTTTGAAGTTGAAGTTGCCCTTCAATATAATGATGGCTATTCAGAAAACATTCTTTCGTTCGTCAATAATGTCCGAACAAAAGATGGCGGAACGCACGAAGCAGGTTTGAAGACGGCAATTACGAAAGCAATGAATGAATATGCTCGTAAAGTAAATTTACTCAAAGAGAAAGATAAAAACCTCGAGGGTTCGGATTATCGTGAAGGTTTGACAGCCGTCTTGTCAGTTTTAATTCCTGAGGAACATCTCCAATTTGAAGGACAAACCAAAGATAAATTGGGTTCTCCTTTAGCTCGTCCAGTTGTTGATTCTTTGGTTTCTGAGAAACTAAGTTTCTATTTGATGGAAAATGGCGAATTAGCGCAAAATTTGATTCGTAAAGCAATCAAAGCCCGTGAGGCTCGTGAAGCGGCTCGTAAAGCGCGTGAAGATTCACGAAATGGAAAGAAATCTAAAAAAGACAAAGGACTTTTGTCTGGTAAATTAACCCCTGCTCAAACAAAAAATCCAAATAAAAATGAACTTTATTTGGTCGAAGGAGATTCTGCCGGGGGGTCCGCTAAACAAGGACGAGATCGTAAATTCCAAGCCATTTTGCCTTTACGTGGTAAAGTTATTAACACCGAAAAAGCTAAGATGCAAGATATTCTCAAAAATGAGGAAATCAATACAATGATTTATACCATTGGTGCTGGCGTTGGGGCAGATTTTACCTTGGCTGATCGTAATTATGACAAAATCATTATTATGACCGATGCCGATACTGATGGAGCACATATCCAAACGCTCTTATTGACTTTCTTCTATCGCTATATGAAACCATTGGTTGAAGCGGGTCATGTCTATATTGCCCTTCCACCACTTTATAAAATGAGTGAAGGAAAAGGCAAAAAAGAAAAAATTGAGTATGCTTGGACAGATGGTGAGTTAGCAGAACTTCGCAAGCAATTTGGTAAAAATGCTAATTTGCAACGTTATAAAGGACTTGGAGAAATGAATGCTGACCAACTTTGGGAAACAACAATGGACCCAGAAACTCGGACATTGATTCAAGTGACCATTGATGATGCAGCTCAAGCAGAGAAACGTGTTTCAGTACTGATGGGTGATAAAGTTGAACCTCGTCGTAAATGGATTGAAAATAATGTGAAATTTACAATGGAAGAAGAAACAGTATTCTAAGTTACTTTCTTTAATAATTAACCTCGATTTTTCGAGGTTTTTTACTTTAATTTATGATGTAAGTATCACTATTGCTCACTTTAGGTGTAACAACAAGCCTATTCGTAAGCCAGCAAAGCTAGCAAGAGAAACTTTGTTTCATTTTGTTAGCTATGATATAATGGAAGAAATTCTAAAAGAAGATAAAAACGAAAAGAGAAAAAATGCAAAAATCAGCTTTAATTATTATTGATTTGCAAGCATTCATTAAAAAATTAGCGAAAGATGCTGTTCCTTATGGCTGGGATAAAATTATTGAAAATAATCGAGCTTTAATTTCTGCATTTGACCAAAAAAATCAGCCAGTTTATCTTGTGACTGTTGAACCAAAAATACTTTGGCAATCAGCTAAAAAAGCTTTTTCTCGGATGATTTTGCAAGATGAATTGGATAAAAATCCAAGATTACATCAATTAGTAAAATATGGGCCGTCAGCATTTAAACAATCTGATTATGGCTTAGCTGACGAGTTGAAAAATAATTCTGTCAGTAAAATTTATGTTTCTGGTGTGTCTATGAGTAATGGAGTATTAAAAACAGCCAGAGATGGGGCGGACTTGGGATTTGAAGCGATGATAATTGAAGACGCCTGTGCTGACAGAAAGTTAAAAAACTTCCAGAAAACAAAAACTGACGAAATACCAAAATTTGGGAAATTAATTAAAACAAGAGAAATTATCGAGGAACTGAATAAAAATGTCTGAGAAATATGTCGTATTTGACTTTGAAACTACAGGATTTTCTGCACAAAAAAATGAAATTATTCAAATTGGAGCAGTAAAATATGATGAGAATAATCAAGAGCAAGCTAGATTTAATCAGTTAGTAAAAAATCAACGCTCTTATGTCTCAACTGAAATCACACAATTGACTGGCATAAAACCAGCTGATTTGTTAAATCAACCAACGATTGAAGAAATTTTACCTGAATTTTTAGACTTCATCAAAGGTCATTTATTAGTGGCTCATAATGCTCCTTTTGATATTTCTTTTCTTTATCAGGCCATTATTGATTGTGCCATTACTGATGTTGAGGCTTTTCGTGTCTATGATACTTTGGCAGAAAGTAAAAAGTTATTAACTATGTCTTCTTATGCTCTAGAAAATTTTAAAGACCTACTAGAAATGAATGATTTACGTTCGCATGACGCGCTCAACGACTGCTTAATCACGGCAAAACTTTATCAATATTTACAGAAAATTGAAGAAGTTGAGCTGTCAGTAGAATCAGAAGTTACTGACGAACTCGGTCAGTTAGATTTATTTGGTGACAGCTCTGATGAAATTACTGACAGCCTTCGCAGAAAGTTAAATTTACCAATCACCAAAGCTTTAGTCTATTATCAGCAAAATCTTGAGCGAAAATGGGAACGATTTGAAGTTCTTGGAATTTCGATTGAACGAGAGTACTCCGTAGGTTCGAGTTTAAATATTCGTTTACATAATTCAGAGAAAGTGAAAATTCATTCTGATTTTCTAAAAGAAATGCAAAAAGCCAATTTCGTGACGATTATGGAGGAAGAAAAATGACAGCAATTTGGAAAGAAAAAAGTTTTAATCAACTTACATTAGATGAAATGTATCAATTTTTAAGCTTGCGTACTGCTGTCTTTGTTGTGGAGCAAAACTGCCCTTATCAAGAGCTTGATGGCAAAGACCAAGTAGCCAAACACCTCTGGTTAGAAAATGAAAATGGTCAACTGATGGCCCTTTGTCGCCTACTTCCCAAAGAGATTTCATTTGCAGAGGCTTCAATTGGGCGTGTCCTTGTCAATCCTGAATTTCGTGGACAAAATTTGGGAAGAGGACTCATTGAAAAAGCCTTAGAAGTCCTTAAAGAAGATGGGGAAGAAGCAGTAACAATTGAAGCACAATATTATTTGCGTGATTTTTATGCTTCATTTGGTTTTGTTGAAAATTCTGAACCCTTTTACGAAGATGGTATTAAACATGTCAATATGATTTTGAAATTCTAAGATGAAATAATTTACTGACAGCTTTGTCAGTAATTTTTTCACTTCAAATTAAGCTGTCAGTAGATTTTAAAGAGATAAACAATCTTATCAATTTTGACCAATAAATAATTTGTAAGTTTTTTTCGTTTTGATTTTGTGGTAGAATAGAAAAAGTGATTTTATATTGTAGAATGACAAAAGCAGAGAACTGTCAGTAAAAAATCAAAGATTTATTTATAAATTAGCAAATAATTAATTAAAAAAGTAAACAAATTTTCTAAAAAGAAAGTTAAAATATGTCAAACATTCAAACCTTACCATTAGAAGATATAATGGGTGACCGATTTGGTCGATATTCAAAATATATCATTCAGGAGCGGGCCCTTCCCGATATCCGTGATGGTTTAAAACCGGTACAACGCCGTATTCTTTATTCAATGAATAAAGACGGAAACACATTTGATAAGTCTTATCGTAAATCAGCGAAATCAGTCGGAAATGTCATGGGTAATTTCCACCCACATGGAGATAGCTCAATCTATGAAGCGATGATTCGGATGAGTCAAGACTGGAAAATGGGCGAACCTTTAATCGAAATGCATGGTAATAATGGTTCAATGGATGGTGACCCACCAGCCGCTATGCGTTATACTGAAGCCCGTCTTTCAGAAATTTCAGGCTATCTTTTAGCAGATATTGAGAAAGATACAGTAAGTCAAGCTTGGAACTTTGATGATACTGAGAAAGAACCAACAGTTTTACCAGCAGCCTTCCCAAATCTTTTAGTCAATGGCTCAACCGGGATTTCAGCTGGTTATGCGACAGATATTCCACCTCACAATTTGGGGGAAGTCATTGACGCAACCATTCATATGATTGACCATCCTAAAGCTGATGTAGAAAAAATCATGGAATTCTTACCAGGACCAGATTTTCCTACTGGTGGGATTATTCAAGGAAAAGGCGAAATCAGAAAAGCTTACGAAAAAGGAAAAGGTCGCATTGTTGTTCGTTCAAAAGTCGATATTGAACCAATGAAAGGCGGGCGAGAGCAACTTATTGTTACTGAAATTCCTTTTGAGCTCAATAAAGCAAACTTAGTCAAGAAAATTGATGATGTTCGTGTCAATGCTAAAGTGCCCGGAATTGCAGAAGTCAGAGATGAGTCAGACCGTGAAGGTCTTCGGATTGCAATTGAATTAAAGAAAGAAGCTGATAGCCAGCTTGTTTTGAATTACTTGTTTAAAAATACTGATTTACAAGTGAATTATAACTTCAACATGGTCGCAATTGATAATATGACTCCTGTTCAAACCGGTGTCTTACAAATGCTCCGCTCTTATGTCAAACACCGTGAAGATGTTATCGTTAAACGTTCACAATTTGATTTAAATAAAGCAGAAAAAAGACTTCATATTGTTGAAGGTTTGATTCGCATGGTTTCTATTTTAGATGAAGTGGTCGCAACGATTCGTGCTTCAGAAAATAAAGCAGATGCCAAAGAAAATATCAAAGTTTCATTTGGATTTACCGAAGAGCAAGCCGAAGCCATTGTTACTTTACAACTTTATCGTTTGACCAATACTGATATTGTCACTCTACAAAATGAACAAGCTGAATTAGAGCAAAAAATTCTTGAACTTAAAGCGATTATCAATGATGAACGTACTTTGTTTAATTTAATGAAACGCGAACTTCGTGAAGTTAAGAAAAAATTTGCCAAACCACGCCGTAGCGAATTACAAGATGAAGTTCAAACTATTGAAATTGAAGCGAGCGAATTGATTGTGGCAGAAGACACGGTAGTTTCAGTAACTCGTTCAGGTTATATCAAGCGAACTTCACCACGTTCATTTGCTTCATCAGCCCTTGAAGAAGTTGGTAAACGTGATGATGACGAGCTTCTTTACTATGCCAATGCTAAAACAACTCAACATCTCTTGCTTTTCACAAATCTCGGAAATGTCATTTATCGCCCAATTCATGAACTTTCGGATGTTCGTTGGAAAGACATTGGTGAGCATCTATCCCAAAGTCTCTCTAATTTTTCAGCCGATGAGAAAGTAATTTTTGTTCAGATTGTGGACGAATTTGCTGGTGAAAATCTAGTTGTTGTCACAAAAAATGGACAAATAAAGCAAATCGAACGTGAAAGTTTCTCCCCTTGGCGTACCTATCGTTCAAAATCTACTCCATATGCTAAACTTAAGGGAGAAGATGATGAAATTGTTTTAATCACCCCAGTACAATTTGCAGACCTTATGCTTATTTCTGAAAATGGCTATGCCCTTCGCTTTAATCTTGATGACGTCCCAGTTCTGGGTGCTAGAGCTGCAGGAGTCAAGGCCATGAATCTCAAAAATGGTGATAAAATTAAGTCCGCCTTCTTTGTTAACTCAAATAGTTGGTACCTTTTGACTCAACGGGCATTTATCAAACGTGTCAAGACGGATGATATTCCGGCTACCTCACGTGCTAACCGTGGCCTTCAAGTACTACGAACCTTGAAGACAAATAATCATACCGTCTTTGCAGCCGGCTTAATCAATTCAACTGCTGATTTATCAGCGCTAACAGAGGAATTAGATTTGTTCAGTCAAGCTAAAGCACCAGCGACAAAAGAAACTGATGAACAAGTATTAGAAGTTATCAGTGAGACTGGTAAGAAATATGATATCAATTTGTGCGATTTATCATTATCAGATCGAACAAGCAATGGACATCCAATTGCTGATGATCTTGAAAAAATTGCAAGCGTAAAAATAAAATAAAAAAAATCAGCTTTGGCTGATTTTTTTATTGTCTTCGACCAATAATATAACGAAAGAGTGCCGCATAAAGTAGCCAAAGAATAATACAAGCTCCAATAATCCAAACCCAAGCATCTTTTTGGTTAGTAAGTGGAAGTGGTACATTCATTCCAAAAAAACCGGTGATGACTGCTAATCCTGCCAAAAGTACAGAAACAATTGTCAAAGTTGTCATATTATCATTCAAATTATTATTAAGGACATTATTATAAGTTCCTGCTAATTGTTCAAGAATTTGAGCATTAAGTTGTGTCATACTGGCAAGCTGCTGTGCTTCGATAATTGCATCTTCAAGCTGCTCTTTTTCAGTTTCATTGAACTGTCTGTAAATACTTTTAGTTTTAAGTTGTTCAAGTAGTAAAGTATTTTGGTTGGCACTAGATACAATATACAGCATTCCCGTTTCAATATCAGAAAGGGCCAACAAATTTTTCTTTGTTGTTTTTTCACGCAACTTTTGATTAATTTCTTCTTTTGATTTATCGATTTTTTCTAAGTAAGGAAAGAAAGCCTCTGAAATCAAAAATAAACTGATGAAAAGAAGATGATAAACCGTTTCTGGTTCATTTTGAAAACAATATTTTTTAATTTGATTAATTAAATATTCATTTTCTGGATGATAAAGAGTAATTAATCGATTTTTTTGTGCTACAAAAGTAATGGGAACCGTCTTATAATGAACTTCTGAATTGAGTAAATCCAGACTATTGAAAATCAGTACAAAGTCTTGACTATCAGGAATGAACTCCGTGTGCGGACGTTCATTTTTATCTTCGGCATATTGAAGTGTTTCTAAGTCAATACCATAAGTAGCAAGTTCAGAAGTATTTCTAAGGTCTTCGACATTAAAAGAAAGCCAAGTGAGTTGAGGGTTTATTTTTATTTCTTGCATGATAAGATATCCTATGTTCTAATAGAGCCATTTTAGCAAAATTGTAATTTTTGAGCAAATAAATAGGCAAAAACTATTAATAACTAACTTGAGAAATTGCTATTTTAAAGAATACGTTTTTATTTCTTGACAATCTTTAAATTTAAATGCTATACTTTAGCTACAATTGAATAAATCTTCAGGGCAGGGTGTAATTCCCTACCGGCGGTATAGCCCGCGAGCTGCTTGCAGCATGATTCGGTGAAACTCCGAGGCCGACAGTATAGTCTGGATGAAAGAAGATAATAAAACCATAATACTCTAGTCAGTATTATGTCTATTTAGCCTAAAACTCTGGAGTGAATTTAAATAATTCACTCCAGTTTTGGTTTTTTGAGCTGCATTTTTGCTCGAAAAAAAATAGAAAATTTATCAAAAGACCCTGAAATTTTATTTTAGGGTCTTATTTTTTATTAGAAAGGATGAATAGATGAAAAAAGACGAATACTACATGGATTTAGCAATTGTACTTGCAAAAAAAGGAGGTGGTAATGTCAACCCTAACCCTCAAGTAGGAGCCCTTATTGTCAAAGAAGGGAGAATTATTGGTCAAGGCTATCATGAAAAATATGGGGAAGCTCACGCGGAAATCAATGCTTTTAAGGATTGTAACGAATCTCCCGAAGGAGCCACGCTTTATGTGACCTTAGAGCCTTGTGCGCATCAGGGAAAACAACCCCCTTGTTTTGAAGCGATTATAAAAAATAGAATTAAGCGTGTTGTTATCGGGCATTTAGACCCCAATCCCTTGGTTTCAGGAAAAGGAATTAAAGCAATGAGAGAAGCTGGAATTGAAGTTTCTATCAAAGTCTTAGAAAAAGAATGTGAAGAATTAAATAAAATTTTCTTTTATTATGTTAGTCAAGGGCTTCCCTATGTCATGATGAAGTATGCAATGACTTTAGACGGAAAAATTGCGACATCAGCAGGTCAATCAAAATGGATTACAGGTGAAATTGCAAGAGAGAAAGTACATCAAGACCGTTCACGTTTTATGGCAATTATGATTGGTGTTGAAACACTTATTTTAGATGATCCACAACTCTCTGTCAGGTTGGAAAATGGAAAAAATCCGATAAGAATCATTTGTGATACTCATTTAAGAAGTCCTTTAACTTCCAAGATTGTTTCTACAGCTACTGAAATTCCAACGATTATTGCTACAGCTGAGTCTGACCCCGAAAAACAAGCTCCCTTTCTTAAAGTGGGTTGTGAAATTATCTTAGTTTCTTGCCTAGAAGGAAGATTGAATTTGAAAGAATTGACCAAAAAGTTAGGAGAAAAGGGGATTGATAGTATCATCTTGGAAGGTGGAGGGACATTAAATGCTTCGGCATTAAAAGCAGGGATAGTCCAAAAAGTTCAAACTTATATTGCCCCTAAAATATTTGGTGGAAAAGAAGCACCAAGTCCAGTTGAAGGACATGGAATCGAGCAACCCAATCAAGCCTATCTCCTAAAAAGTCCTCAAATAACCCATCTAGGAGAAGATATTTTATTAGAAAGTGAGCTTCTTTAATGTTTACAGGAATAATTGAAGAAATAGGGGAAGTGAGTCGCCTGCAAAAAAGAGAAAAATCCTCCAAAATTAGTATCCGTGCTTCCTTGATTTTAGAGGATATGAAACTTGGAGATTCTATTTCAACAAATGGTTTATGCCTGACCGTTTCTGAATTTAATCAAAAAGAATTTATGGCTGATATTATGCCTGAAAGTCTAAATCGTTCAAATCTTGGGACCTTAAATGTGGGCGCCAAAGTTAACTTAGAACGAGCGATGCCATTAAATGGCCGATTTGGTGGGCATATTGTGTCAGGGCATATTGATGGAGTTGGCCAGATTTTAGAAGTAAAAAAAGAAGAAAATGCCATCTGGTTTGAAATCAAAACGAGCTTAAATTTAATGAGATACATCGTCGAAAAAGGCTCAATTACGATTGATGGGATTAGTCTTACAGTTGCTCAGGTTAAGTCGAAATCTTTTAGTGTTTCTATTATTCCACATACGCTCAAAGAGACGATAATGGCAGATAAAAAAGTGGGTGATACTGTTAATTTAGAAAATGATATTTTGGGGAAATATATAGAAAAATTATGGGGCGATAGTAGTTCTTCGATGAAAGAATCTTCATTAACTAAAGAAAAACTACTTAACAACGGATTTTTATAGGAGATAAAATGTTCCAATATAATAAAGTAGAAGAAGCACTTGCTGCACTTAAAGCAGGGGAAATGATTATCGTTAGTGACGATGAAAATAGAGAAAATGAGGGCGACCTTATCTGTGCGGCCGAATATATCAGTCCAGAAATAATTAATTTTATGGCAAGTGAGGCCAAAGGATTGATTTGCGCACCACTCAGTGAAACTTATGCTAAGAATTTACAATTAGAGGAAATGGTAGAGAAAAATACAGATAATCATGGAACAGCTTTTACAGTTTCGGTTGATCATATTGAAACTAGCACAGGAATTTCGGCTTTTGAACGGGCCTTAACCATAAAAAAACTTGTTGATGCCGAGAGTTTACCAAGTGATTTTCGTAGACCAGGTCATGTATTTCCACTTATTGCCAAGAAAAATGGCCTTTTAGAGCGAAATGGTCATACTGAGGCTACAGTTGACTTGTTGCGTCTGGCTGGTTTAAAAGAAGTAGGTGTCTGCGTTGAAATAATGGACGAAGATGGAACAATGATGCGTAAGGAGAAACTGAAGGAAAAAGCGCAAGAGTGGGGCTTGAAATATATCAAAATTAAAGCTATTCAAGAGTATCTTAAGCAAAATGAACTGCAAGTAGAGCAAGTGACTAGAGCCAAGCTACCAACGAAATATGGTATGTTTGATATTTTAGGATTTGTCAATAAAATAAATGGTGAGCACCATGTTGCTTTAGTTAAAGGAGATATTGGTGACGGTCAAGCTATTCTTTGCCGCGTTCACTCAGAATGCTTAACTGGTGATGCTTTTGGTTCTTTGAAATGTGACTGCGGTGAACAATTAGAAGAGGCATTAAAAAAAATGAATGATGAGGGGCGTGGCGTGCTTTTATATCTTCGACAAGAAGGACGTGGAATTGGTTTGATTAATAAATTTCGTGCCTACTCACTTCAAGATGAAGGACTTGATACAGTTGAAGCTAATTTAGCTTTGGGATTTGAAGAAGATGAGCGAGAATATTCGATTGGAGCACAAATTTTAAAAATAATTGGGGTGAAATCATTAAAATTAATGACTAATAATCCGCAAAAGATTAATGATTTTCAAAAATATGGTCTAGTAGTTGAAGAAAGAGTAGCTCTCCAAATCAAAGATAACCCTTTTGACCGTGATTATTTAAAAGTAAAACAAAATAAAATGGGACATTTGTTTGACTAAAGTAAAATAGAAAGTAAGGATAGAAATATGACAATTATTGAAGGAAATTTAAGAACAGAGAATGCAAAATATGGGATTGTAGTTGCTCGATTTAATGAATTTATCAATGCAAAACTTTTGTCAGGAGCATTAGATGCACTCAAAAGACATGGAGTCCAGGAAGAAGAAATTGATATAGCATGGGTTCCTGGGGCTTTTGAAATTCCCCTTGTTGCCAAAAAAATGGCGACTTCCAATAAATATGAAGCAATTATATGTTTAGGGACTGTCATCAGAGGCTCAACTTCTCATTATGATTTTGTTTGTAATGAAGTTTCTAAGGGGATTGCTCATGTTTCCTTAAACTCTAATATTCCGGTCATGTTTGGTGTGCTAACAACTGAAAATATCGAACAAGCCATTGAGCGTGCAGGCACAAAAGCTGGAAATAAAGGTTTTGAAGTAGCGGTTGGAGCAATTGAAATGGTTGATTTGATGAGAAAGATTGGCTAATTTATCTATAAGTGCATTTATTTAAATGCGCTTTTTATTTTGAAATAGGATAAAAACTGTTCTAGCGAGCTATCAGATTGCGAAATATGCTATAATTAAAGCATGAAAAAACTACTGTCACTTGTTATTATCGTTGTTGGAATTGTTGCTGACCAAATTTTTAAAAATTGGATTGTTGCTAATATTCAGCTTGGAGATACAGAAAAAATTTGGCCTAATGTTCTTAGTTTAACTTATATCAAAAATGATGGAGCAGCTTGGTCTTCATTTTCAGGTCAACAATGGTTTTTCCTTGTCTTAACACCGATCGTCTTAGTTGTTGCCCTTTGGTTTTTATGGAAAAAAATGGCACAAAACTGGTATTTTATTGGATTAACTTTAATTATTGCGGGAGCTTTGGGAAATTTTATTGACCGAATTCGTCAAGGATTTGTTGTTGATATGTTCCAAACTGAATTTATTAATTTTCCAATTTTTAATATTGCGGATATCTTATTATCTGTTGGTTTTGTTCTTCTTTTCATTGCAATTTTGACAGACAAAGAAACAAAATAAATCGATTAAAAAATCACTGACAGAAATTTTTATTTAACATTTATAAAAAGGAAAAAAATACTTGCCTATCATAAAAATTAACGAAGAAAACAAAGGCTTACGTCTTGACAAGGCGCTTGCCAATCAAACAGAATATTCACGAAGTTTACTGACAGAACTTATCAAAAATGATAAAGTGTTTGTTAACAGTGAAGCCAAAAAAGCAAAGTATAAAGTAAAAGTAGGGGACAGGATTGAATTTGAAGTTCCAGAAGCGGAAGTTCTTGATATCGTTGCTGAAGATTTGCCGCTAGAAATCATTTATGAAGATTCAGATGTTGCAGTAGTAAATAAACCTCAAGGAATGGTAGTTCATCCCGCAGCCGGTCATGCTTCAGGGACATTGGTTAATGCAATTATGTATCATATCAAAGATCTTTCAAGCATTAATGGTGTAATTCGTCCAGGAATTGTGCATCGTATTGATAAGGATACGAGTGGTCTTTTGATGATTGCTAAAAATGATAAAGCACACGAAAGTTTGGCAGCACAATTAAAAGATAAGACGAGCAAACGTCGTTATTTAGCGATTGTCCATGGTGAAATTGCTAATGATAAAGGGACAATTGAAGCGCCAATTGGTCGTAATCTTAAAGATCGCAAAAAACAAGCCGTAGTTTCTGGCGGAAAACCAGCCGTGACTCATTTTGAGGTTTTAGAACGATTTTATGGCTATACTTTGATTGCATTACGCTTGGAAACTGGGCGTACACATCAGATTCGTGTACATATGAATTACATTGGTCATCCTGTGGCTGGTGATCCACTCTATGGACCGAATAAAACATTGACACCTAATAAAGGGCAATTTTTGCATGCTGAAACATTAGGTTTTGACCATCCAACAACTGGTGAATTTATGGAATTCCAAGTTGATGCACCTGAGATATTCAATGAACAATTAGAAAAGCTTAGAGAACAAGTTTAAACTTGTTCTTTTTTGTATTTAAAATTGAACTATATTTACTGACAGACTTTCTGTATTTGTCAGCAAATCAGACATCAATAAAAGATAGATGATGTATAATAGAGTTACTGATAGTTAGTAGGTTTTTATTAGTAAAAGGAGACTATTATGAACTTTTTTAATCAGATTTTTCATAATCAAATTTTAATGACAGCCATTGTGAGTTGGGCTCTGGCTCAGTTAATTAAAATAATTATCGAACTTATTCGGACACATCGTATTAATTGGCAATTAATTTTTGCAACTGGCGGGATGCCCAGCTCTCATAGTTCATTAGTTGTTGCTTTGGCAACGGCTACTGGATTGAAACAAGGATTTGATTCATCCCTTTTTGCTATTGCTACTGTTTTAGCCTTCGTCGTTTTATATGATGCCCAAGGTATTAGAAGACAGGCAGGAAATCAAGCCAGAATTATCAATCGGATGTTACAAAATGTCGAAAATGCCGGAATCAAAGTAGACAAAAATTTAAAAGAATTATTGGGGCATACACCAATTCAAGTGATGGGTGGAACAATTTTAGGAATAATAGTTGCTTTAGTAATGAATTAAGAAAAAATTCTGTTGCAATTAGAGTCGTAAGCGTTAACTATAGTGTAGTTTATAAATGTGAAGTAAAAAATGAGAAATTATCATCTAAAAATTAAGGTTATTGTAAGAAACAAAAGCGAAGCTATGGTAAAATGGTAATATGAATAATATTGTATTTATTAAGTATAAAAAAGGATTCTGTCTTGCCTTAATGATAGGACTCTTTCTTTTAATTAACGGGATTGCCATTTCTTTGACGCAAGTGTGGAATGCAGATCACATCATTGCGCTTTTGTTAGGAAATATTCTTTTAATAGCAGCCTATTTTTATTTTGTTGGAATTTATAAATTATCAAAAAAACTTTTTGACTCGAAGGATAAAAATGAAACTACTGGCAAGTCTGTCAGTAAAATTGAGTTACTGACAGACTTGTCAGTAACAAAATATTATCGAATAAGCTTTTGGGTAGTAGCTTTGTTAACTTTTAGTTTGCCGTTTCTTTTTATGATTCATGTGCCTGATAGTAAGCATGCTTGGGACTATTTCGTTATATTTAATTCTACGACAGAACTCCATGGTCAATCTTTTGGACTGTTACCTGAAACTGCTTCGCGTTTAGGATATTTTCTTCGTTATCCAAATAATCAATTTTTAGGGATTTTATTTAATCAAGTTTTCTCTCCTTTTGCAGGAAGTATTGAACTAAAAATGTGGGTTGTGACAGCAGTGTCTGCACTATTAACAAGTCTTGGAGTTTTAGCTGGAACCTTAAGTGTTAAGGCATTGAGCGGGAAAAGACATGCGCTCTTATACAATGTTTGTGCCCTTGGGTTCTTACCTTTTTACGTTTATGGTGCACAACTTTACAGTGATACGATTACACTTCCTTTTGTATCCTTTAGTTTGTTGTTCTTTATTTATGCCATTAAATCACAAAAAATAACTCAACAAGTTCTATGGTATTTTTTGGCAACAGTGTTGGCAGTTATAGGTTATGAATTTAAGCCAACGGTGTTAATTGTGCTTATTGCTGTTTTGATTTTCCTTGGACTTAATAAAAAATGGAAACAACTTTTGCTTTTACTTCCAATGTTTGCTATTTTATTTGTTGGTGGACATTTCATGGTTAAAGCAACTATTGCGACCGAGCCAGCCTTTTCTCAAGAGGCTAATGAACGTCGTAATCTTCCGATGATGCACTGGATTGCTATGTCTTGGTCGCCAACTAATAAAACGGGTGGATTCAATAAGAAAGTGAGACTCTATTCTGAATCTTTCCCAACTTATGAAGCGAAAAAAGAGGCCGACAAACAACTCTTCATAGATAATCTTAAGAAGATGGGACCTGTCGGAGTTGTGCGACAAATTGGACGTAAGTTGGCCTATACTTGGCTATATGGTGATTTGAACAGTTCGTTTTATACTTATCATCATGAAAATAAATTTATTAATCGTTACTTTGATTATTTATCAGGAACCTCATTTTCTTTGGATGGCCCTGGTAATATAACAGGTTGGTTTATGCTAAAGGCTGTTCAAACCCTTTATTGGATTGGCCTAGTTGTTTTGCTGTGGCGTCAAATCTGGCGAATTTTAATCAGCAAGAGAAATTGGTCAAATCCCTGGTTTATTCCAGCTTTGGCCTTTGTTGGATTGAGTTTTTTCCTTATTCTATGGGAAACAAATTCACGTTACCTTTATCAATTTGCCCCTGTTATGATTGCTTTAGCAAGTTTAAGTTTAATAGAAAAGCAGTTTAAAAAGAAAAAAATTAAGGAGTGAATATGACTAAGATTCTTTATATGGTCGTGCCATGTTACAATGAAGAACTGGTACTTGATGAAACTTCCGAACGTCTCAAGGCTAAATATGAACAATTGATTTCAAATAATATTATTAGTCCAAAAAGTAGAGTTGTCTATGTTAATGATGGATCAAAAGATAAGACTTGGGAAAAAATTCAAGAAAAACATAATGAAAATCCGATGTTTAGTGGGATTAATCTCTCAAGAAATCGAGGACATCAAAATGCTTTGCTCGCTGGTTTAATGACCGTGAGAAATTTAGCAGATTGTGTTATTTCAATGGATGCAGATTTGCAAGATGATATTAATGCAATTGATGAAATGCTTGAAAAATTTGAAAATGAGAACTGTGATATCGTTTATGGTGTACGGGATAATCGGGACACTGATACAGTTTTCAAAAGAAGAACCGCTGGAGCTTTTTATAAATTAATGCAAGGTTTGGGGAGCCAAAGTGTTCCTAATCATGCTGATTTTCGTTTAATGAGTCGCCGTGCCCTTGACGGTTTAGCTCAATTTCCTGAACAAAATCTCTTCTTAAGAGGAATGGTTCCTTTGGTTGGCTATAAATCTGATATCGTTTATTATAAACGTGGAGAACGTTTTGCCGGTGAAAGTAAGTATCCTTTGAAAAAAATGATTAGTTTTGCGCTGGATGGAATTACTTCAACATCAGCTGCACCGATGCGTTTGATTTTTTGGATTGGTTTAATTTGGTTTTTGCTAGCTATTGTAGGAGCAATTTATATTATTGCTCGCCATTTTATTAATGGTTCTGACGTTGCAGGTTGGGCTTCGACAATGTTGGCAATTGTTGGATTTGGTGGGGCTAATCTATTAGCTCTAGGTGTAATTGGTGAATATATCGGAAAAATCTTCTTGGAAGTTAAACAACGTCCTCGTTATTTGATTGAAGACTTCATTAACGAAGATTAAAAATGATAAATTATCATTAATTATTCAGAAAAACCGTATGGTTTTTTTGTTTTATGCTTGTTATAATGAGCAAGTAAATAAAAATTTTTGATTACATTTGCAATTATAGAAAGGCGAGGTGCCAAATGAGCTACCATGTTTTGATTGTTGAAGACGAACCGAGTCTCTCTGATTATGTCAAAAAAGAGTTGATTTTTGAAGATTATCAAGTTTCAACCGCTTTTGATGGTCTTTCTGCTTTGGAAATATTTGAAACTGCTAAGCCTGCTATTGATGTTGTTTTGCTTGATTGGATGATCCCAAAATTAGATGGCTTGACAGTTTTACGTCGAATGAAAAAAATTCAGCCCAATACACCAATTATCTTCTTGACGGCGCGTGATTATATTGGAGATAAAGTCGCCGGTCTTGATGCAGGAGCAGATGATTATATTACTAAACCTTTTGAAATTGAGGAGCTATTGGCTCGGCTGAGGTTGATTTTTAGGAAATGGTCAAATTCTTCTTCCAAGGTCTATGAACTTGATTACTTAAAAGTTGATTTAAGTGCTCATACAACAGAAGTTGCTGGTAAAACAGTCAATTTAACTCAAAGAGAATTTTCTTTGTTAAGCTATTTTTTAGAACATCGTGGTATAGTGATAAGTCGAGCAGATATTTTGGATGATGTATGGGGCATGGATTTTGACGGTCAGGAAAATACCGTGGATGCTTATGTTCGTTACCTTCGTGCTAAAATTGATTTGCCAAATCATAAATCTCTCATTGAAACCGTTCGTGGTATAGGTTATCGTTTAAATAACGAAAACTGAGAGAGGAAAAGAGGTAGCCTTGAATAAAGTGAAAAATAAAGAAGAATTATTAGATGTTAGTTTTAACACAATGCTTCTGGGTAAAAGTATTTTTGCTTTTGTTGAATTTATATCAGGTTTACTTTTAATCTTTGTTCCACTTGATTTAATTAAAGCAACTATTCACCATCTTGCACTGGCTATTTCTCTAAGCCCGCTCTCTACGATGATTACAAATGCAGGAGAAAGACTGACCAATGATGCTACTTTATTTGCTATTGTATATTTACTTTTACATGGTGCACTAAAGTTGGTGACGTTGGCTCTGCTCTGGAAAAAGATTCTATGGTCATACCCCTTATCAATATTACTTTTAGTTAGTTTTATTCTTTATCAAATCTTTGAATTTTTTAATCATGGGTCAATTTCAATGCTCGTTTTATGTGCAGTTGACGTATTGATGATTATTTTAACCTTATTAGAATACCGTAAGTTAAAAGCACATATTTCAAAAGAGGGCTCATACTCTTCCTTAAAAAATAGTAAAGTAAATTAGCGAATGAAAGAAATAGAATCAAAAACAAGTGCCAAAATTATTACCGATACTTTTGTCCGTATTTTTTTAATTTTTAGTCTGTTGATTACAATCATTGTTTCCGGAATTGTTGCATTTACAAGTTTACAAATCCGTAAGAGTGAGGGAGCGGCACTTTTAAATTCCGTTCAAACGGCAGCAACTAATGGGCAAGTGAATTGGGATGAATTTAAACTTGATAGTGAAAAAGACGAAAAAGCTACATTTGTTCGACTGACAAGTCCTTCAGGTCAAAGAGAAGAGAGTCAAGGAACAACAAATTTTTTTAAATCACGAAAATCTTGGGGGAATTTTAGTCTATTAAGAGATGATATCTTTTTATATAGTTCAAAAACTTCTAAAAATGGAACCAAAGCCGAATTATGGTTGAATATAAATGTTGTAGTTAAATCAATGATTAAAGCTATATTAGTTATTATTGCTGTCATGATTTTCCTATTTTTCCTTGCTTTGATTTTAATTCAAAAAGCGGCCAGAACGATTAGTCAGCCTTTGACAGATATTGTGATGGCAACTGATGGAAAGGATGTTAAACAAGTTCCTGTCAGTAAAAATCCTCTTGAAGTTCATCAGTTAAGTCAAAGTTTCAATCGTTTGCTCAATCAACTGAATCAAAAAATTGAAAATGAGCAACAATTTGTTTCGGATGCTTCACATGAGCTAAGAACGCCAGTTGCTGCAATTCGTGGACATGTGAATTTACTCAAAAGACGTTGGCATGAACATCCAGAAATTGTTGATGAGTCACTTTCCTATATTGATGAAGAATCAATGAGAATGAAAGTTTTAATCGAAAATTTACTGACCATTTCTAGAGGAAATCATTTAGAAATGAAAAAAGAAAGAATTAACTTAAGTAAATTTACTGACAAAGTGGTCAGTGAAATTCAACCCGCGCTAAGACAAAAAATAAACTTTGATATCCAAACAGATTTATTTGTCAGTATAGATAAAATGGCGCTATACAAAATTATTATTATCTTTCTTGAAAATGCTGGAAAATATTCACCTTCCAACTCAGAAATTACAATAAATATTACTTTGGGAAATCATCAAGTTGATTTTCAGGTTGCTGACGAAGGTATTGGCGTTCCAGAAGAAGAAAAAGATAATATTTTTGAACGATTTTATCGAATTGATAAATCTCGTTCAAGTGAAATTCCTGGAACAGGCCTTGGTTTGGCAATTGCGAAGGAATATGCACAATTGAATGATGCCAAAGTCTTTATTTCAAATAATTCTCCGAAAGGGTCAATTTTTCATCTCCTAATGGAGTCTATAGAAAACTAATTAATTATGAATAAAAAAATCTATTATATTTCGGGTGCTATTACCACCCTTGCCTTTTTAATTTTAACGCTCTTTGTTAAAATTGATTTTACTCATGGTCCATTTCCTTTTGATCGACCAATTCAAACTTGGGCTTTTCATTTGCAAAGCTCTTCAGGACTCACTTACTTTTTCTCTCATATGACAAATATTTTTGGAGATAAAGGTGGAATAATTGTCGCAGTTCTACTTGCTTTGGTTTTATATCTTCTCTTTAAACAGAAAGAAGCGACAATCTGGTTTGCGGCAACAGTTGTTTTAAGCCTTGCTTTAAATACTGCTATTAAAGTAATTATTGGTCGGGAACGTCCTGATATTCATCGGTTGGCGGCTTTTGCAAATGAAGCTGGGAAAAGTTTTCCAAGCGGACATTCCATTTTTGCAACAATTATTTTTGGAAGTATTTTCTTTATCTGTCTAGGAAAACTTAAAAATCGTTCTTCTAAAATTTTATTAGGCATTTTATGTATTATATTAATTACATTAGTAATGTTTTCAAGAATTTTTGTAGGGGTACATTATCCAAGTGATACAATCGGCGGATTTCTCGAAGGAATTAGTATTCTATTACTTACTTACCCCGCATATATTAAGTATCAAGAAAAATCTAAAAAAACCAATTGATATCAATTGGTTTTTATTAATGTCGAAAACAAATTATACCAATTATCGTCTTTTTGAGTTTTATTAAAAGTTTTATACTTGACAATGACAAATAAGTGTAATATAATGCTGTTTATAAATAAATATTAGAAAAATAATTAACTATACCAATTTTAAAGGTGAGTTAAATGGAGCTTTATTATGTGTGGGATTGTTGGTGTTGTAGGTAGTAAAAATGCAACTGATATTTTGATGCAAGGACTAGAAAAACTTGAATATCGTGGTTATGATTCAGCAGGTATTTTTGTAAATGGTCAAGAAACAGCAGCAAAATTAGTTAAATCTGTCGGACGTATTGCAGACTTAAGAGGAAAGTTAGGGATTGATGTTTCAGGAACAGCCGGCATTGGTCACACACGTTGGGCTACTCATGGTAAACCAACGGAAGACAATGCTCATCCACATACTTCAACATCAGGTCGCTTTATTTTAGTACATAATGGTGTGATTGAAAATTTTGTTGAACTTAAAAACGAATTTTTGATGAATGATACTTTTAAAGGACAAACCGATACTGAAATTGCGGTTCATTTAATTGCTAAATTTGCTGAAGAAGAAGGATTATCAACACTTGAAGCATTCAAAAAAGCTCTAAGCTTAATTCAAGGTTCTTATGCCTTTGCTCTTATGGATAGCGAAGATGCAGAATTAATTTATGTTGCCAAAAATAAATCACCATTATTAATCGGCCTTGGCGAAGGCTACAACATGGTCTGCTCAGATGCTATGGCGATGATTCGTGAAACGTCTGAATTTATGGAAATTCACGATAAAGAGCTTGTTGTGTTAACAAAAGATAATGTTACAGTTATGGATTACGAAGGTAATATACTTTCACGTGAGTCATACACAGCTGAACTTGATTTATCTGACATTGGAAAAGGAACTTATCCTTTCTACATGCTCAAAGAAATTGATGAGCAACCCGCAGTTATGCGTAAACTCATTGCGACTTATGCAAATGAAGATGGAACAATGAAAGTTGATCAAGACATTATCAAAGGAATTCAAGAGGCTGATCGTATTTATATTATTGCCGCCGGAACGTCTTATCATGCAGGTTTTGGGGCAAAAATGATGCTTGAATCTTTGACAAATACACCGGTTGAACTTGGTCTTGCTTCAGAATGGGGTTATGACATGCCTTTGTTGAGTCAAAAACCATTCTTTATTTTCCTTTCACAGTCTGGTGAAACAGCTGATAGCCGTCAGGTTTTAGTAAAAGTAAATGAATTAGGACTTCCGAGCTTAACAGTTACAAATGTTCCCGGTTCTACTTTATCACGCGAAGCAACTTATACAATGTTAATCGGTGCTGGACCAGAAATTGCAGTTGCTTCAACCAAAGCATATACAGGACAAATTGCAACTTTGGCTTTTCTTGCAAAGGCAGTTGGTGAGGCTGAAGGGGAAGTTAAAGCAAAAGAATTTGATTTAGTTAAAGAATTGTCTTTAGTTGCTCAATCAATTGAAGCCACTTTATCTGAAAAGGATGAAATTGCAGCAATTGTAGCTGACTTATTGCCAACTACCCACAATGCCTTCTATATTGGTCGAAAACAAGATTATTATGTAGCAATGGAAGCTTCTCTCAAATTAAAAGAAATTTCTTATATTCAATGTGAAGGATTTGCTGCTGGAGAATTAAAACATGGAACGATTTCATTGATTGAAAAAGGAACTCCAGTACTTGCTTTAATTTCTAATAATGAAGAAGTAGCAGCTCATACTCGTGGAAATGTAATGGAAACAGTGGCTCGTGGAGCCTCAGCTATCACAATTGTTGAAGAAGGAGTGGCTCGTGAAGATGATACAATTGTTGTCAACCAAGTTCATCCTTATTTGTCAGCAATTTCAATGGTTATTCCAACACAATTAATTGCTTATTATGCGTCAATGCAACGTGGACTTGATGTTGATAAACCACGTAACTTAGCTAAAGCAGTAACAGTTGAATAAAAGTTACTGACAGAAATTTCTGTCAGTAAAATGATAACTAAAAATAAAAAGTTCTGAGATTTATCAGAACTTTTTTGGTTAATTAATCTTTTGTCAGTGACAAAGGCCAGATTTTTCCGTATATAATAGTATGTATGAACTAAGAGAAAATCCGTATCCGATGCAACCTAGGGAACGCTTAGAATTTTTAGGAGAAGAGTGCTTGTCTGATGTTGAGCTGTTAGCGATATTATTGCGAACAGGGACAAAAAAATACTCATCATTAAATTTGGCCTTGGAAATTCTTCAACATTTTGAAACTTTGGATAATTTGCGTAAAGCTTCGATTAATGAACTCAGAGAAATTTCAGGCATTGGGCTGGCAAAATCCATTGAAATTCGAGCAATGATTGAATTTGGAAAAAGGATACAAACCACTAATAGAAAACGTTACGGTCAAGTTTTGAGTTCCAAAGAATATGGCCTGAGTCTTGCTTTTGAAATGCAAAATTTTGAGCAAGAACATCTTGTGGCAACATATTTAGATGGTCAAAATAGAATTATTGAGAAAAAGACAATTTTTATAGGGGCGGTTAATCATGCAACTGCAAGTCCTAGGGAGATTCTTTATCATGCAATAAAAAATCTCTCAGTAGGACTCTTAGTTGCACATAATCATCCCTCAGGAAATTTACAACCAAGTCAGGCTGATAAAATATTTACTGACAAAATAAAAAAATCTTGTGAGGATGTGGGGATCAATTTTATTGACCATATTATTGTAGGGGCTGGTAATTATTTTAGTTTTCGGGAAGAAGAGATCAGAAAATGAAGGATTATATAACAAACAATCACTTCTCAACTATAAAGAAAAGAAAAAGATTGGCACTTTTCAAATTCAAGAACTTATGAAAATGAAGTAAATTGGATTATTAACGATTCATTTGCTTTCTTTTTTGTCGCGGCAAGCGGAGCAGTTTTTCCAGAAGTTGGTGATCAAGGGGTGGATTGGTCAAATTATAATGGTGATTATGGTAACTTTGATTATGATCATGATAAGTTTGCATTTAGTCAAATTGGTGGAACTTATGGTAGTTCATTCGTGGACCAAGCGACTTATTTAACACAAGTTGCATCTACCATTGCTCAGGGCAAACGAGCGCATACTTATATTCGGAGTTCGCAAGAAGTAGCGAAAGCGGCGCTTGACCGCTATTTATCCAAAATTTAAACTCCTAAGAATTCTATTGTAGCATTGGATTACGAAAGTGGAGCAAGTGGAGATAAGCAAGCAAATACTGATGCTATTCGACGTGTTAAAGTAGCTGGATATACTCCAATGTATTATTCTTACAAGCCGTACACTTTAGAAAATGTCGACTATAAGAGAATTATCAAAGAGTTTCCTAACTCATTCTGGATTGCGGAATATCCGAATTATGAAGTGACACCAGTTCCGAACTATATTTTTTCCCAAGCATGGACGGAATTTCAGTATTCCAGTTCACCTCAACTTATGTTGCTGGAGGACTTGACGGGAATGTTGACTTAACTGGAATCACTGACAAAGGCTACGAAAGCGGTAATCCAACCAAACCGGATACCAATATACCAGCCACTGATGATGGTAAAGATGCCAACGAAGTGACATCAAGTGAAATTCAAGAAGACATGACCGTCACAATCAAGTTCAGTGCAACGATTTATTCTACAGGACAAGCAGTCCCTAAATGGGTCAAAGAGAACTCATACAAGGTCATTCAAAAATCAGGGAGAAAAGTCTTGCTTGACAATATCATGAGTTGGATTGCGCAAGTGATGTTCAAACACTTGATACAGGAGAAAGTAATTCAACAGGAAATACTCAAACTTACATTGTTCAATCAGGCGATACTTTAAGCGACATTGCTTCAAACTGGGGCACAAACTGGCAAGAATTAGCACGTCAGAACAGTTTATCTAATCCAAACATTAATTTAATTTATACGAGTCATGTTATTCGATTCACAGGAGGTCAATCGGGGGCTATATCACGGGTTTACATCGTACAGTCTGGCGATAACCTATCATCAATTGCCAGCCGTCTAGGAACAACGGTTCAAAGTCTAGTTTCAATGAACAGTATTTCAAATTTTAATTTGATTTATGCTGGTCAAACTTTAAATTATTAAAATCAACTCTGGCTTCGGTCATGGTTTTTTAAATATAAATAAATTTGTGTTTTTAGTTTAATAATGTTAAAATAAGTTAAATAAAATTAAACAAGGAGATTAAATGGATTGGTTTTTTAATTTAGAAAAAGAAGAACAAGAATTTTTAAAGAGGTTTATTCTTGCTTCTGGTTCACTTAAACAATTGGCAAAAGAGTACGAAGTAAGTTATCCTACTGTTAGAATTAGAGTAGATAAAATTATTGAAAAGATAAAACTGTCAGATAATAACAGGAATACTTTCGAAATTAATATAATGCAGATGGTAATTGATGAAAAAATTTCTTTAGACTCTGCTAAAGAAATAATTAGAAAACATAAGGAGAGTATCGATGGATAATTTAATAGAAATTTTAATAATACTAGCTGTTATAGCTATTCAAACATTTTCTGGGTATATTGGAAATAAATATCTAGGGGCTATCATTCCTGTAATATTTCTTGGCTTTGTAGGTTTCTTTTTGTATAAGGGAGCATTAGGATTTAATTTAAAAGATATAATTATGCCATTCTTAGGATTTTTCGTACTTGTTATGATATATGAAGGAGGAAAGGAAACCAAAAAGAATAAAATAAAAAAAGAGCTAGAGAAGATGAAAGCAAAAGATATTTCTAAAAAAAAGTAGTAGATGTTATTCGCCCCCGCTTCGGCGGGTATTTTTTACTTATGCTATAATTCAATTATAAAATTTATTTAGGAGAAAATATGTTTAATTGGCAAGTAACCCTTTTTGGAACGGTAGCATGGATTATTGTGGAAAGTCTTTTGTATAACCCTATCCATAAATGGGGAAAGTTTTGGGCTAAAGAATCTGGTATGGAAGCTAAGATGGAAAATCAGAGAATGACAACTGGCGAAATGATATTTACGTTTGGTGGAACAATTATTGGTGGTGTTTTACTATCATCCGCTGCTTATCAGGTAGTATATTGGTTTGCCAAAAATGACAATGACGGCTGGTTGATGACCTCGCTTCAAAGTTCTTTATTACTTTGGTTGGGTGTTTATGGAGTATCTACGTTTGTAATGGCAGTTTATTCAGGACAATCTAAAAAGCTTGTTGGGTTGCATTTAGTCAATGGTTTTCTAGGCTTGCTCGCTATAGGTTTAGTAATCGGCTTTTTTGGATAGGGATTATTAATTAATTTACCCGCTTCGGCGGGTGTTTTTTAATTTTTGTCTATTGACAAAAACGAAGATGTGATAGTAGGCATTGGTTTATGATATAACTAAAAAATTGGGGTTGGGAATTGTATTTTGGATCTAAAGAATGTATCTGATAGTGAAGTAAATGAACTAATAGAAAGCTTGAAATTTTCTAAAAAGATTTTGGGATTACAAGAGGCACGTCAAAGAGTAGCAGAATTATTTCAAATTCGTTTTGATTCTGAAATAATTGACGAGGATAATGATGTTTTGTATATCTTACATGTTAAACGTGGAAGAATTCCGGACCGTTAGTATTCATCTTCGTTTTAAAGAAACTCACGAACATTTACTTAGAGTAGATATAAATTCTCCAAGACATGAAAATTCAGATGGAACAGTATTAAAACAGGGAGAGCATCATATTCACATATATTCTAACTTGAATAAAAGATGGGATACGATTGCTTATCCAATTTCTTTAGAAGAATTTCCAGATGTATTAACTCTTATTGAGACTTTTGAGGCGTTTTTAAGAAAAGCCAAAATTAAAGAAAGGACGAATTAGACAATATCAAATGCAAAAAAGCTTGAACGTTCCTATTTTGATTGGTTGGTGAAAGAGTATCATTTTGAAGATTTGGAGTCAATATTGTTAGAATTGATAATCCTTTCTTTGATTCTAACTTTGATTATATTGTTATGTATGATGAATTTCATAAGAACGGGTCAATCACACTAACCGATGATGGATGGGCAATCGATAATCTAGAAAGTCAGGGACTTTCTCTTTCTGGTAATGCAAAAACAAGAAGAAAAATTCTACAAGATATAGTTGATTCGCTTGGAGTTGAGTGTCATGATGGGGGACTTTTTGTTATGACTGATGTTGAACATTTACCAGAAGTAAAACAACGACTACTACAAGTAATTATGAAAATTAATGATATGATTGTTTTGAGAGATGATAAAGTAAAGAATATGTTTTTTGAAGATGTAGAAGAATTTTTGAAGTCAAAAGAAATACTATTCGAAAAAAACTTTCATTTGTTGGTAAAGGCGGAATTATCGTTCAATTCGATTTTTCTGTTCCTATAAATCCTATGAGAATTATCGGTAATGGGAATGATTTGAACAAAGCTAAACGGCTCACAATGGATACTCGTATACTTCAAAGTACATGGCCAAATACAGATTATATTGCCATTATTGATAATATCAACAATAAATTTATAGAAGAGAAGAAGGTTAATGTGATATTTAAAGAAAACACCGACACTAAAATAATAACTCTTCCGGCTAGCATAATGAAAGATAATGTAAAGCTTCTATCTAATGAACCAGTTTTCCAACTCTCTTAAAGGATATAATGAATAAAACAGTCTTTCGCCCTCCGGGGCGTTTTTCTTTTAAGAACCAGCAAGTAGTAGAATTTAATGTGCTTCATGGCATACTTAAGGCATAATAAAAATTCCCACCTCAGGTTTGCTAATTTCTGAGGTGGTTTTTGTTTACGTAGTAAAAAGAAACAGGATTTTTTATTCCATGATTTATAACCATGTAATTACAATGAACATAGCAACCAATATTTAGAATATCCAGAAGAAATGCTGGCTTTTTATCGTTTTTATATTACAAAAAGAAACTACTTAGAAACTACTTAGAAACCACTTAGAAACCACTTAGAAATGTATTTAAGTGATACTATATGGTATACTGAAAAAGAAGAAAATTGTTGGTTTTTTAGTACAACTTTTAGTGATAAGTGTCCATCTGCTAATAAGCCCTTATCTCTTTACAAACAACAGAAATTACTGTCAGAATTTCTGTTATGATGTAATAAGATATTTATAGAATAAAACATAGTAAAATTGAAATGGAAAAATCGTGTCAACAAAAGAACCATGGGATAACGAAATTTATAGTGTGATGAAAAAAGAATTGACTGAAATGAAAGGGTATGATAGAGGTAAATATGAAAGCAAGCTTCCAGTGACGGCACGCTCTTTAACTATTCTTGTTATTCTCATATTTATTCCTGCTATTGGTTTTATTTTATGGAACAATCAAGCAAGAAATACTTCTAGCATTGCTAATAGCTCTCGTCAATCGTCATCATTAGCGAAAACAGAAAAATCAAGTAGCCAAGCAACAGCTGCTTCTTCAATAGAACCAAGTGCGCCAGTTAGAATTGATACAGCTGCTTCATCTTCTAACGTTATTCAAGAAAGCTGGACAACTTATAAAATTGCTATTGGAGATTATCCAAGTACAATTGCAGCTAAAACAGGAGTCTCTTGGGCGACAATTGCTAGTTTGAATGGGATTACAGAGGCTGGATACAATGCTGACGGGTCTCCCATACATGCTGGACAACTTTTAAAATTGAAATAAAATTATTGACAAATAATTTTATAAAGCTGTCACTAGAAATTGAATTAAAATAAGAAAAAAGTTAAACGAAGATTTTCTATAAAAAAATTTAAATATTGACTTACGATCTTGTATCAAGTGGAAAATCAATAATTACAAAAATTATTGCACGGATACTCCGCAAATTTATATGTTTAGTTTAAATCTTTTCTTTTCGAGTATTCGGCACAAATGCTGGTTGTTTATCATTCAATTAAGGAAAGATCAATGTAGTATACTCATTCCAAAAGTTAAAACTTTTTCATAAATACTCCTAAGCACCTATTAATTTAGGAGGCTTTTTTTTATTAATAAAAATTGATAAACTATTCAAATAGTAGAAAATATTTTGGAGGAATTAGAGAGGAGTTAGATTTGTCATCAATAATATCTGCTATTACGGTAGTAATATCTTTTAGTAACTTTTGGGTTTCAAAGACAGGATTTAAAAAAGCAAGCAAAGTATCAAAGATATACATTTACTTTGCAAAATGAATTGGAAATTATAAAGTAATCGTAAACTTAGTGACAGATATCATCGGAAATCTACAGACTCAAAAGCAAACTATAATTAGGCTGTATATGGTGCAAATGCATAGAAATTATTTTGAAAGAGAATGAGTAACGATGCATATTAGTGATAGTACTATCGATAGGGAAAAGAGAATAGAGAATAGCTTTATCTGGGAACGCAAATACTCTATATGGAGAAGAAGCAGACTTTTTAAATCAATCAACAAGTGAGTTAACAAAAGAGTTTACTAGTAAGACACATGCCTTAGACATATATTTACACGCCATTCAATATTTGGTGATTGTGGCCGAAGGTATGGGTAATATAAATATAGCATTAAATAAAATGGCTATATTAGTGAAATTACAGAACTTTATGAAGTTCCAGGTAATAAAAGTTTTGATAAATGGGCTAACGAGCATACGCAGGGCATAGAAGATAATTTGGAACTATTTCATAATGTGTTTCTTGAGATTAAATCAGATACGTCAAACAATATATCTGAAATTAATGCTGATAAATAGAAGAATGTATCATTTTTAACAGAAATTTTAGCTTATAACGTCAGCAATTAGCTGCATTGTCTATTCAATCTTTGCTGTTGTAAATTTACAACAAAACAAGAATTAATATAATGATATGTTGTAATTTTGTTGTATGGTTTTTTCATTTCTATGTTTTTTAGTTATTTTTAAAATAGAAAAAATGGCTCTATAGCCATTTTTTCTATTATTGTTTATTATCGTTCATGAAAAATAGTAGTGTTTGCAGCTCCTTAGTTAAGTCAATTGATTGAACAACCACATCTGAAGGGACTTTCAAACGAATTGGGGCAAAGTTTAGGAAACCTTTGATACCAGCTTTGACTAGAGTGTCAACAACTTCTTGGGCATTTTCTTTGCGAACAGAGAGAATTGCTGTTTTGATATCCGATTTTTTAACATTTTTTTCTAAATCAGAAATATTATAAATTGGAATTCCATCATCTGTTTGTGTTCCAACTAAGGGATTGCCAGAAATATCATAGGCTTGCGTGATTCTCATTTTATTTCTATCTTGGAATTGATAATGAAGTAATGCACGACCGAGATTTCCGACACCAATTAGAGCGATATGCGTTTCTTGGTCTTGGCCAAGAAGTTCTCCAAAGAAATCACGGAGCACTTTTGTTTCATAGCCGTATCCACGTCGGCCTAATTCACCAAATAAAGAGAAATCACGGCGAATTGTGGCAGCATCTACTCCAATTTTTTCTGAAATAAGTTGTGAGTTTGTGCGTGTCACATTTTCTTCGACAAGACTTTTAAACAGTCGATAGTACTGTGGGAGTCTTTTAGCAGTTGCTTTAGGCAAGCTTTTGCTTGGTTTATGATCAGTCATTGTTATACCTCAAAAATTTAATTCGATTTTATTAAAACTAATTAATATTTAGTTTCTTTGTGATAATTTTATCAAAAATTTGTGAAATTATCAAACAAAAGGAATGGATTATTCGTTTAAAATGAGAAATAAATAATAATTCTAAAAAAATGTTTATTTTACTCTTTTAATTATTGCGCTTTCATGTTAAAATAGAAATATGAAAAAATAGACAGGGAGAAAATATGATTAAAATTTATCTTAGTGGTTCATGTTCATCTTGTAGAAAAGCTAAAAAATGGTTGCGTAAGCGTCACATTGAATTTGAAGAAATAAATTTATCAAAAGATGTTATGGAAAAAGATGATTTAATCAAAATTTTATCCTTGACTGAAAACGGATTTGAGGATATAATTGCGACCCGAGGGAAAACATACGCATCTTTAAATTATAATTTCGATGAATTAGGACTAGAAAAAGCATTTAAATTAATTCAGGAAAATCCACGTCTTCTAAAACGACCATTAATTTTTGACGAGGACTGTCTATTGATTGGTTTTAACGAGGATGGAATCAGAGCGTTTATTCCACCAGAAGTTAGGAGAATTGAATTGCGTGAAAGATTAATTTTAGTCTAATATTAATTTTATTTTAGCTTATCAGATTTGGTAAGCTTTTTAATTTCAAGAATTTGGAAGAACTACAAAAAGCTTGCCTTAAATGCTATAATAGAAGGACTGCTTTTCTATCATATGAAAAGGAAAAACGAAGTATTAAAAAATATGCTTTGAGATTTAACGAAGAGGATAAATATCATGATTTTACTGCAAGGGAATGGAATTGCACGCACTTTTGGTGGCGATGTTTTATTTGAAAATATCAATTTTAGTTTACAAGACCATTCAAGAATTGCCCTAGTTGGCCGAAATGGAGCTGGTAAGTCAACCTTGCTTAAAATTATTGCTGGAGTTGAAGAAGCGAGTCACGGAACTGTATCCCAGACCAAAGATTTGATAATGAATTATTTAGCGCAAGATACTGGGCTGAATTCCTCAAGGACAATATTTGCAGAAATGCTCTCTGTTTTTGATTCGCTTCGCCAAATGGAAAAACAATTGCGCCAGATGGAATTGCAAATGGGAGAACTTGCTGGAGATGAATTGACAGCTTTGATGAAACGTTACGATGCTTTATCAGAAGAATTTCGGATGAAAAATGGATTTACTTATGAATCTGAAATTAAGTCTGTCTTAAATGGTTTTCGCTTTGATGAAACAATGTGGGAAAGAGAAATTTCAAGTTTATCGGGGGGACAAAAAACACGTTTGGCTCTTGCTAAGATGTTGCTTGAAAGACCACAACTTTTGATTTTGGATGAACCAACTAACCACTTGGATATTGAAACTTTAGCTTGGCTTGAAAATTACCTTAAAAATTACGAAGGTAGTTTATTAATTGTCAGTCATGACCGGTACTTTTTGGATAAAGTGGTTAATGAAGTCTTAGAATTATCTAGAGGAGAATTGACTCGTTTTTCTGGAAATTATTCTCGCTATGTTGAACAAAGAGAGCAAAAACTCTTGTTAGAACTCAAAAATTTTGAAAAACAACAAAAAGAAATTGCTAAATTAGAGGACTATGTTGCCAGAAATTTAGTTCGTGCTTCAACGACTAAAATGGCGCAATCGCGTCGTAAAAAGTTGGAGAAAATGGAGCGTTTAGAAGCACCAACTAGTGATGATAAATCGGCCAATGTTACTTTTACTCCTGGAAAAACGTCTGGAAATGTTGTTTTAACTGTTTCAGAAGCAACGGTGGGTTATGAAGATAATCGTCTCTCTGGTCCGATTAACATTGACGAGCGTAAAGGTGAGTCCCTTGCTATTGTTGGGCCAAATGGAGTAGGTAAAACAACATTGATTAAGTCAATTGTGGGACAGATTCCATTTTTAGCAGGTCAAGCAAAATTGGGTGCCAATGTTACTTTGGGCTATTATGACCAAGAACAAGGAAGATTGACAGCTTCCAATACTGTCTTAGACGAATTATGGAATGAGCATCGCTTACTTAATGAAGTTGAAATTCGCAATATGCTTGGAGCCTTTCTTTTTAGTGGAGATGATGTAAAGAAAACGGTTGGGATGCTTTCTGGTGGTGAAAAAGCCCGTCTTTTACTTGCTAAATTAGCAATGGATCACGATAACTTTTTAGTTTTAGATGAACCAACCAATCACTTGGATATTGATTCACGTGAGGTCTTGGAGAATGCTTTGATCGATTTTCCAGGGACAATCTTGTTTGTTTCTCATGACCGCTATTTCATCAATAGAGTAGCTACCAAAGTTTTAGAAATTGCTCCCGAAGGAAGTACAGAATTTTTGGGAGATTATGATTATTATGTTGAGAAAAAAGAAGAGGTACAAGCTGAGAGTAATTCTTCAGAAAATGGGGAACCAATAGAAAGTTTAGCTCAACAAGATTTTACAGCTCAGAAAGAAGCTCAAAAGAATCGACGTAAAGTAGAACGCGAAATCAAGGCTTGTGAAGAGAAACTAGCCGATTTGGAAACAAAAATCGCAGCTCAATTATTGGAAATGCAAGAAAATACCGCTGATTTTGTTAAATTAGGAGAATTACAAGCTGAAATTGACCTCTTTAATGATGAAAAAGATGAGATAGAAATGACTCTTTTAGAAGCGATGGAAGAATTGGAAAATTTGTAAGTGTTGTGAAGAGAATTTAGTGTAAATAAGCTAAAACGCGAAGCTTGAAAGCTTTGCGTTTTTTTATCAAAAAAATTCCGAGATTTCGGAAAAAGTCTTTTCGGACATTTTGATTTGATATAATCAGTTTAGAAAATGATTCATGAATAATGAGTGTCGCTCACTCAAATCAAGAAAGGAGAATTCTTATGTTAAATTTAAAATCAAAGGTATTGATTTCGAGCAGTTTGCTGCTGTTGATCGGTATTGGCTGGAGCACGGGAAGATTATTTGAAAAAACACCACAAGTTTCTAGTAAACCGACAATAAATTTGACAATTTCAAATTACTCAGAATTAAATCGGTCGGATAACCAAAACATTCAAGTTCTTGCGAATGTTGACAAAAAGCAAGCTACATCAGCTTTTGACAAAGCAGCTGGACGAAGGGACACAGACACCCAGGTTCAAAAATCAAGCAACGAAAAAGTGACGACAGTTTCGGAAAAGAATAATGGGGTAGTTGTTGCAGTTGAAACAACCAACACAAATACTAATGAAAGCAACACCTTAGTTAATGAAGGCAATAAATTGATTTTAACCAAGACCGTTTATAACACGGTAAGCAAAAAGTATGACACCAAAGTTGCGGAAGTCCCTTTAGGAGTTGGAAACTCAAACATCCAAACAGTGAAAGTAACCTATGGCTCATGGAAATACACGAATATTGCGATTGGGAAGAGTGCATTAGCTTTTACCCTGGATTGGGTAGGCCCTCAAGCCGTAGTCAGCAAGCTTGCGACTATTTTTAGAGTTAGTGCTAAAGTAGCCAACGGTTTTATTGCGGGACTCGCTTTGAATACGGCAGGTTTTGGGGATAGAATTGCAAACTACTTAGATAAAAATCATAATGGTTGGATTGGCCTGTATCAACGTTGGAAAAAGGATACTTCCTTCAAAAACGGGTTAGTCGCTCAAAATATCACATATACAGAATGGAAAACAGAATGATATGGAAAAAAAACACCTTATTACATCTCTATTTGGGATTGCTGGGGCGATTTTCGTCCCCAGATTGGCTGCACTTCCAAAAGTTTTATCTGGAAGCCATACGATTGAAATTACCGCATCTAACCTGAGCTACACCTTTTTCGGCGTCTTAGTGCTTGGCCTGCTAACAGGAGCAATCAGAAAACAAGAACGCATTTTGACGACTTTCATTAGTCTTATTATCTTTGGGCTTCCGCTACTCATCCTCTGGCAACAAAAAGTGGTCTTCAATCTCAATGTACTCGTTTGGGGTCTGCTTGTTCTTGTGGGTATTGTGCTAGTCGTAGTTTGGGTGAGACAAATGATTCAAGACGATAAGAATCAATAAAGAACAGAAAAAATGCAAATCTATATTTTAATGAAACACCCTCAGAAAGCCTGCACTTTGTGATGTGCAGGCTTTTTTATCTGTCCTGAATTTTGAGACACAAGAATTTACGCAATAAGCTACACAACATCTTGCGTAAACAAAAAGAAGTTAGTTGGCACACTTAGGCAAGAATATTGAATCCAGAATACCCTTTTCTAATTAATAAGAAAGGGATTTTTATAACTTGAATTTATAATTTAACTGCAACAAAAAAAGATAATTTATAAAATCCAGTATAATAAGTTTTGTTAGACTATTGAAAACTGCAGAAATGATGAATAATCCCTATACTCATCTTACAATATTTGACCGTGAAAAGATATATTTGTGGTATTCACAAAAAATTTCACTAGAAGAATTGCTCATCAATTGAACCGGAGAGAAAATTTCCATCAAGGATTTCTGATAAAATTTAGAGTGTGAATTTTCTTTTTAAGACATCTATTACTTTTCGACAGAGCAACTTCGTTTTGTGACAATTTTGTTTTTATCCAATTTGGAAGCAAAAATTGCAGCTCTATTATTGGAAATGCAAGAAAATACCGCTGATTTTGTTAAATTAGGAGAATTACAAGCTGAAATTGACCTCTTTAATGATGAAAAAGATGAGATAGAAATGACTCTTTTAGAAGCGATGGAAGAATTGGAAAATTTGTAAGTATTGTGAAGAGAATTTAGTGTAAATAAGCTAAAACGTGAAGTTTAAAAGCTTTACGTTTTTTTATTTTGTAATCTAAAAATCCTATATTTAAATAAAGCGAAACAATCATTGCTTTTTTGTTAAAAAGTAGTACAATTTAATCAAAATAAATTGAAATGCTGGAATGTGGAATGGTAAAAAGCAATAGAACAATCTCTTTGATGGGAGAAATTTTTTATGATTTACGAACACAACGAAACTTTAGATTAACTGACTTTGGAAAAGTAGGTTTGTCAAAATCATCACTTTCAGATTTTGAAAGTGGAAAGTCTATTCTTAGATTTGATAAATTAGATGCAGCTTTAGAATTAATGCATATTGAGGTTTCTGAGTTTGAATATTTTTTTAACAATTACCATTCTGATTATTTTGTTGAGATTTGTGATGAAATTGAAGATGCGAATTATATGCAAGATACTGTAAAATTAAAAGCGATTAATAGTGAAGCTGGAAAATATGATAATGAACAAGGAAATCGAATGATATTTCTAGCGACTCAAAATTTGCTTTATGGATTGACAGAGCGAGAAGAAGTTGAAGTTACTGATTTAATGTTTAATATCGAAGTTTGGTCATATTTTGAGTTAAGTATTCTTTCGTTTGTTGTAGAACACTTGAATACCCGTTTGACTCTCTCTTTGATGAAAGACTTTTGGAAAGAAAATTTGCATTATCTCAAAGTTAAAAAATATCGGGAAAAAATTGTCCAAATTGTTTGCCGAGCAGCTGTAAAGTATATTAGTGAGAATAAATATTCCATTGCTCAAAAACTCTTGGAAGATGTTAATATTGCTTTAATACCTTATAAAAAGGATTTATTTTGCCGTAATATGTCTCGCTTTACTCTTGGCTTATTGCTTCATCAATCAGGCAAAACTGCCGAGGGGAAAGCTAAAATGGAGAGTTCTATCCGTCTTTTTGATGAATTGGGTTTGCCAGAGATGAAGGCTTATTATCAAAAAATATTTGATGAATCTGTAAAAAACTAGTGGGATATAAAAGGGATTTGAGTTCCCTTTTTATTTTTTATAAAAAATTTTTCCGAGATTTCGGAAAAGGCCTTTTGGGGTATTTTGATTTGATATAATCATTTTAGAAAATGATTCATGAATCTTGAGTGTCGCTCACTCAGAATGGTAAAAGGAGGGTTACAAATCTTGAAAGAAGAAATGTCACCGTAGCAGTGATGCAAAATCTCTATTGATTTGCATCGCATCTCAAAAAGGAGAAAAAATATGTCACATTTAAAAAATAATCTAGTATTTTCAAGTCTAACAATTTTACTCGTAACGGGTGGAAGTCTTGGACTTGCCCAATCTACACACAATAAGGTCTCATCACAAAAACTCGAAGCTAAAAATGTAAATCAAGTTTCAAACTATTCTGGTGATATTGACTTGTTGGCAGTAAGCCAACCAACTACGCCAACGACGAATAATGGTCAAATTAATTCGGCATTTATCAATCGTTTCAATAATGCTGTTATCTTAGATTCAAAAACTGGTCAATTTTCAATAAATCAAAAGACTTTACCAATAAATGCGACAAAGCTTGAATTGACAGAGCTTGATAAATTGATTTCGCAATCAAATGTCTCTTTGAAGCAGACTATTTTAGAAGTTCCTAAAGCCAATGTGATGCAAGACGGGAATTCAGTTGTAATTGGAGATAGTCCGAAAACTGCAGAAGAAATAGCTAGCGATAGTCAAGCAACTCTAATCACAATCTATCATGAAAGGAAGACCTATTTACATACTTATTGGTGGGGAACTCGTTTAGGAGTTTCCCGTACATTGGCACGGAAAATTGGACAAAAGGGTGTTCACTCAGCCGAAGCAGCAGGCGCTTTAGCAGGAGTTTTAGGACTTAAGCTTCCTCAAGCAGCGGTGAATTGTAGCTTTATTCGTGGTGTCTCATATCTTATTGGCACAGCATTAACTAAAACTCCAGGAGGCATAGTATTTAATTTTACTGCTGGAATGCCAAGTGGAGGAGTCTGGGGGTTTGAATGGCAATGATTACTAAAAAGAGTATAAGAATCGTACAATATCTGAGTAGTATATTTGCCGTAATACTCGGTGTTTTAATTTTTATTTTTCCAAGTGGCCTTAGCATACTTAAATATATTTTTGCAAGTATTGCAGTAATTCTTAGCATTTTAAGTCTTATCATGCAAACTTTTCATAGAAATAAATGATAGGGGTTAGGGCTGAGGGGATTTGATTTTCAATCATTGAGGAAATTTAACGAAAAAATTTATATTTTTAGCAGATGTTATCTTAAGATTTCTTTTTATGGTTTTGGCTTGGTATGTTTATACAAACTATTCGGCTGATAATAAAATGAAATGGGTTGGTTTGTCTATGGTTGCATTCAATATTATTACAATGTTTTTTGATTCCAATTATCATAAGTCGAAAAAATAAGACTTGCAAATCTGGCTCAAGTTTGTTAAACTAATAAACAATATAACTTTTAAACTAGTCCAGAGAGGCTAGCAAGGTTGAAATCAGGAAAAATTGATTCTATTTTTACTGACAGGATTTTCTGTCAGTAAAAGTGAATTTGTTTTGATACTTTTTACACTTGCTAGGATTCTTGGCAAGTGTTTTTTATTGCTGACCATTCTGTCAGTAAATTGAGAAGGAGAAATCATGTCAATATCAAAAGCCATTGCTGCAGATTTATTGGAAATTAAAGCGGTCAGTCTCTCACCAAGTCAACCTTTTACTTGGGCTTCAGGAATTAAGTCGCCAATATATACTGATAATCGGGTGACCTTAGCTTATCCGGAAGTAAGAAACCAAATCGAAGGGGCTTTTGCTGAATTGATTAAAGCGGAATTTCCAGAAGTTGAAGTCATTGCAGGAACTGCTACAGCAGGAATTCCTCATGGTGCAATTATTTCTGACTATCTTAAATTACCATTTGCTTATATTCGTAGCAAACCAAAAGACCATGGAGCAGGAAATCAGGTTGAGGGACGTGTGGCAAAAGGCCAAAAAATGGTTGTGGTTGAAGATTTGATTTCGACTGGTGGTTCTGTTTTAGAAGCTGTTGCAGCCGCAGAACGTGAAGGTGCTGATGTTCTTGGTGTGGTTGCAATTTTCACTTATGAATTAGAAAAAGCGAACAGTAAATTTACTGAGGCTGGTGTTAAATTAGCCACATTGACAACTTATTCTGAGCTGATTGAAATTGCTAAAGAAACGGGTTATGTGACAAAAGAAGAATTAGAATTACTTAAAAAGTTCAAAGAAAATCAAGAAACTTGGCAAGATTAATTTACTGACAGAAATTCAAAGAGCCTGTCAGTAAATTATTAGGTTCTGGAACATCTGTCAGTTCAATGCGACCAAAGGGAGACATTGAATCGGAGGATAAATGAACAAGTCAGCAAAGCTGATTGTTCTGTCAGTAATTTATGAAAGGAAGAAAATGACTTTATTAATTAAAAATGGACGACTTGTTGACCCCAAATCAAATCGAGATGAAGTGTTAGATATTCTGATTGAAAATGACAAGATAGTAAAAATCGGCTTAAATTTGTCAGTAGAAAATGCAGAAATTGTTGATGCAAGGGGATTAGTCGTTGCCCCTGGTTTAATTGATGTTCATGTTCATTTTCGTGAACCAGGACAAACGCATAAAGAAACGATTCATAGTGGTGCAAAATCGGCTGCGGCTGGTGGTTTTACAAGAGTAGTCATGATGGCAAATACAAAACCTATTTTATCTACGCCAAAAGTGCTGACAGAAACTTTAGAAATTGCTGACAAAGAAGACATTAAGATTGATGCAGTTGGGTCAATTACGCAAGATTTTGATGGAGAAAATTTAACAGATTTTGATGCACTCATTAAAGCAGGAGCAATCGGCTTTTCTGATGATGGTATTCCACTGACAGATGCTGGAGTTTTACGTAAAGCGCTGCAAAAAGCGAAATTAACTGACAGCCTGCTTTCAATTCATGAAGAAGATCCAAATTTGATTGGAACTTTAGGAGTGAATGATGGCGAAGTGGCTCATAAATGTGGCTTCACAGGGGCACCGACTGTTTCAGAATACAGCATGATGGCACGTGATACTATGATTGCTTACGAAACAGGCGCTCGCTTGCACATTCAACATTTATCAGCTGGAGAATCTGTTGAAGTGGTGCGATTTGCCAAAAATTTAGGAGCAAAAATCACAGCAGAAGTGACTCCACAACATTTTTCGATTACAGAACAAATGATTTTTGAGCAGGGAACAAATGCTAAACTCAATCCACCACTGCGTAGAACGGCTGATATCGATAAAATAATTGAGGGATTAAAAGATGGGACAATTGATGTCATCGCCACAGACCATGCTCCTCATACTCATGAAGAGAAAAATGTCAGCATTGATAAGGCTCCTTCAGGAATGATTGGATTAGAAACTTCCTTGCAACTTGGATTGACAAACTTAGTCGCAAAAGGCCATTTAACACTCAGTGAATTACTGACAAAAATGACCGTTAATCCAGCTAAACTTTATAATTTTGATGTAGGTTACCTCGCAGAAAATGGACCGGCTGACCTCGTCATTTTTGATGCTGAAAATGAGTATCAGGTCGGTGAAACATTTGACTCCAAAGCGACCAATTCTCCATTTATTAAACAGAAAGTTCAAGGGCAAGTCAAATATACAATATGTGATGGAAAAATAGTCTATCAAGCGAAATAATAAAAAAAGGACCTAAGAAATTAATTTTCATAGGTCCTTTTTTTGTGTGACTTTACATCAGTATAAAGAACCGTTGTAGAGTAAGTCATTAAGTGAGTGGATAATTTCTAAATTATCTTTGATTGATTTTTCATTTTCTACTTTTTGAGTAATTTTTTCTGTTTGTGTTTTCATTGTTTATTTCCTTTCAAATGTCCTTTTGTCTATAAGTATAGTATATCAAGGATTTGCTTGCTAAATTCTTACAAAAATGTAATTGAAGAAAATAATTACTATAAAAAAACAAAATCGAATTATCCATTGAAATGAAGCGTTTTGGATAAAAAGCAAACAATTCCTTTTTGTTGAGTAGCAAAGAAGAAATTATCTTTGGGAGTTTGAGTGGATTATGGGTATAACTGATTTGGTACAAATAATTGATTATAAAAAAATTAACAAAAGACCATATTTATAATTTATTTATAATTTAAATGCTATAATTATCTTATTAAAAGGAGGAGAATTTATGAAAAAAAACTTGTCAAAAACTCAAATGTTACTTCTTGGGGCAACGCTCGCCAGCCTTTCGGTTGGTATTGTAAGCTATGGACCAACAATAATTAATCCTCATGCTGTTACTATTTCTGCGGATGTAAAAGCCAGTTCTGGAAAATGGGGTGAGGCTAATTGGGTTTTAGCCAATGATGGAGAACTAATATTTTTTGGAGGAAATATCGGACATCCAAGTCAAAGTTTACCAGAAGTTTTGCGTGAAGCAAATATAGACCCAGCAGCGGTAAAAAGTATCGAATTTACAACAAAAACAAGTGCTAATAACATCTCTAGAGCATTTGTAGATTTGCCAGAACTCCAAAAAGTATTGAAATTAGGTAATTTAAATTACTCGGGAAGTGCTGATTCTATGTTTTTAAGTGCTACAAATTTAGAGGAAATCGATTTAGCTGGTTTTGATACGAGTAAAATTTCAAGTATGGAGTATATGTTTTTTGGGATTAAGGCAAGTACGTTAGATGTTTCCAAGTTTGATACGTCTAATGTCACAAACATGCGAGGAATGTTTGATGGTGCCAGTAATTTGACTAGTCTTGATCTTTCTAATTTTGATACAAGTAAAGTAACGGATATGTCTTACCTATTTGTAAAGTTGTCAAAAATCACACAAATAGATGTTTCTAGTTTTAACACCAGTAACGTGGTTAGTATGGCTGGGATGTTTGATAGTGTCAGTAATATATCCAGTCTTGATCTTTCTAATTTTGATACAAGTAAAGTAACGGATATGAATTATATGTTTCTTGGAGCGGAAAAACTTGAACATCTTGATATAAATAATTTTAATACAGCAAGCGTAAGAAGCATGGAAAGTATGTTTAGTAGGATGAAAGCACTTGAAAAATTAGATTTGAGTTCTTTTACAATTTCTGAAAATACGGATAGTCAAGCAATGTTTAGTCAAACAAATAATCTAAAAAATCTAAAATTAGGTCTGGCAAGTCAATTAAATTCTGACATGAATTTAGCAAATGTACCAGTCACGAATGGCTACACAGGTAAATGGCAAAATGTTGGTTCTGGCACGCTAGATAATCCAACAGGAGATCATATTTGGACTTCAAGTGAATTCATGACAAACTTTGATGCAGCAACGATGGCAGATACTTATGTATGGCAAAATATGTCTGGTAGCGAAATGGAATTAGGAGAAGTTACTGATTATAGCAATGATAAACCACTTTCTGACTTTATTCCCACGGCTACAACTCCCTTGAATCCTTATAGATATAACGTTGTACTTAATAATGACTATCAATTTTATTCAAAATTAGAAAATGGTCAACTCGATACGGATAATATCATTTCTCTGGGGAATCTAACAGGAAAGACACTTTATAATAAAGAAACAGTGCCTGTTACCTATACCTCTGGTGATAAAAAAGGGCAAACTACCAATTTTGTAAATGTTAGTTTAGAAGGTGATAATTGGTATTGGGTAGATGAACATGCTTTGAATTTGGATTTGGCTGCAACTTATCCAAGTGTAAATAGTTCAGGAATAAAATTACCTGATGGGATGTTTTTAGGCTCAACAATAACTTATGGCTCAAATCCCGAGGTTTCCAATTCTCAAATGGTATCTAATGCTTATAATTCACAAGGTAAAATCATTTATGAATCAAAAGCGAAAATAGAAGATTTTGCAGCAGAATCTGATCCAGAAAAGGCTCTTGCAGCATTTAATAAAGAAATTGACCGGGCTGCAGAAAGTTGGAATGCCGCAATCAATCCCAAAGAACCCACAATTATAAAATCAAGTTAATCGACTGAACCAGTAACCTTAGTGATTTCTCCAAATCCAGAAGGCGATGGTAGTGCAACATCAAGTGGCAATACTGGAATTGAAAGTACACTAGTCAACTGGGCGCTTGATTCGGAGGCACCAGATTATGATGTTAATTTACTTTTTATTACAATTCGACATGAACTTGGTCATTCGCTAGGTTTAGACCATACTTCAGGAGGACAATACTATGGAATGCCAGATGGCTACCGCATTAACATTGATGACGATGTTATGAATGCAATTTTATCTCATACTACAGGCGGATACCCATGGACTCAAAAAACAATTACGCAAGAAAGTGTTGATACTGTTCATTTAATTTTGAAAAACCAAAATTTTGCAAATCCACAACATTAATCAATCGATTTATTTATGGTCTGAAAATTAAATTTTAAAAAACAAGAAAAAGATATAAAAAAACTTTTTCTTGTTTTTTTCATGGATGAAACTGAGAATTAAAATGTATCCATCTTCGCTCAAAGAGACAGCTTTAATTATATGGATGATAAAGATGTGCAGCTGAGTTGATTAGTAATTAAGAGATTTAATAAGGAGCGTATTTTTACTTTAATAAAGTAATGAAAAACTTTAATTTTATTAACTAGTAACTCCATTGAACAGCATTGTCAGACTATGGTATAATAGTTCTATGAATTATTACGATGAATATAGCAAAGGGCATCTTGTCTTACCAAATGTGTTTTTAGCACATTTTAGTAAGCTTTTCCCTTCTGCTTTTGATTTTTTGATTTGGTTATACTTTTTTGAAAATCAAGATATTGCACCTAGTGAAATTGCTGAAAAAACAGGTAAAAAATTATCGGAGGTCAATCAGGCCATTGATAATCTGTCCAAATTTGGATCAATGAAGGTGACTTTAATTGAAATTGATGGAGAAATGGAAACTTTCTTTGATATTAGCCCGGCCTTTAAGCACTTAGATGAAATTTTGGGTGGTGCTGTTGCGAGTTCAACTCCAGAGAATGAAAAAGTTCAAGAAGAGGGGCAGCTTAAAGAATTAGTTAGCATGTTTGAAGCAGAAATGGGCATGATTTCTCCTGTACAAATGGAAGAATTGAGAGCTTGGCTGTTTGAAGATGGTTATGACTTTTCGTTGATTAAACAAGCTTTGCGTGAAGCAGTCCTCAATCGTAAGGTATCTTTAAATTACATTAAAGCTATTTTACGAAATTGGAAAAATGATGGGGTGAATTCTCTTCAAGCGATTGAGACTCGCCAAATGGAACGCGAAGAAGCTAAGAGAAAGAAACCACAAGAAGATTTTTATATTCCTTTGGATGGACCATGGAATAGTTAATAGAGATAATGGACGTGCACGATGTTAAGTAAAAAAAGATATCTTGAAGCTTTAAAAATTATTGAAGACATGTTTCCGCAAGCTCACGGAGAATTAGAGTGGGAAACTCCTTTTCAACTATTGATTGCGACGATTTTATCTGCCCAAGCAACTGACAAAGGGGTTAATAAAGCGACGCCGGCTCTTTTTGCCGCTTTTCCAGATGCACAAACAATGTCGCAGGCAAATGTGGAAGAAATTGAGAAGCTGATTCGGACAATTGGTCTTTACAAGACTAAAGCTAAAAATATTTTACGGACATCACAGATGTTAGTGACCGACTTTGGGGACCTTTTGCCTGATTTGCCAAAGGATAAAAAGGTATTACAAACTTTACCGGGGGTGGGTCGAAAAACAGCAAATGTTGTTTTAGCAGAAGCTTACGGAATTCCGGGGATTGCGGTTGATACACATGTTGAACGAGTTTCTAAACGTTTGGATATCGTTCCCCAAAAAGCAACAGTTTTAGAAGTTGAAGAAAAGTTGATGCAGCTAATTCCTGAGGAAAAATGGGTTCAAGCACATCATCATCTGATTTTCTTTGGTCGCTATCATTGTACAGCCAAAAAACCAAAATGTGCAGACTGTCCTGTTTTAGATTATTGTAAATTTGGAAAGAAATATTTAAAAAATGAATGAAATTAAACTTTCAAAACGCTTGAAAGCAGTTGCTGACTATGTCGACAATGGAGCAAGGCTTGCTGATATCGGCTCAGACCATGCTTATTTACCAACTTATTTGATGCAAAAAGCTGTCATTGATTTTGCAATAGCAGGAGAAGTGGTTAAAGGACCTTTTGAAATTGCTAAAAATCATGTAGCAGAAGCTGATTTAAGTGATCGGATTGTGGTTCGATTGGCCAATGGCTTAGGTGCTATTGAAAATACTGACAAGATTGATACAATCGTGATTGCTGGTATGGGAGGAATATTAATTTCCGAAATTTTAGAGGCAGGCAAAGAAAAGTTAAGTCATGTTAATCGTTTGATTTTGCAGCCTAATAATCATGAGGAAAGTCTACGTCAGTGGTTAGTGAATCATCAATTTGTCATTAAAAAAGAAGAGATTTTATTGGAGGCTGGTAAGTTTTACGAGATTATTGTTGCCGAACCACTCTCAAAATTAATGACAGAAAAGTTGTCAGTAAATGATTTAACATTTGGCCCTTTTTTATCTAAAGAAAAATCAACTGTTTTTCAACAAAAATGGCAAAAGGAATTAAATACTTTGAATAAAATTATTGCTCGTTTGCCTGAAGAACAAGCTGAAAAACGTCAAGAGGTTTTAAATCAAATTGCGAGAATTGAGGAAGTGCTTCGATGAAAATTTCTGATTTTATGCTTGAATACGAAAAATTTTGCCCCAAAGAATTAGCTGTTGAAGGTGATCCTGTAGGTTTACAAGTTGGGAACCCAAACGATGAACTAACAAAAGTTTTGATAACCTTGGATATTCGTGAGCAAACAGTGGCAGAAGCAAAAGCGCTGGGTGTGAATCTGATTATTGCTAAACATCCTTTGATTTTCCGCCCCCTTTCTGCATTGACTTCAATGAATGATCAGGAAAAATTAGTTTTGGATTTGGCGCGAGCTGGAATTGCTGTTTATACCAGCCATACAAATATTGATGTGGTTACTGGTGGTTTAAACGATTATTTCAGTCAGTTACTTGGAATGACTGATATTGAAGTGCTAGATGACGAAGAAGGATTGGGACGTGTTGGAAATATTGAACTGACAGAATTATCAGTGCTGACAGAAAAAGTGAAAGCAGCATTTGGGTTAGATAGATTACGTCTTATCACTTATGATCATAATTTGACTCAAAAAATTGGAAGAATTGCAATTTGTGGTGGTTCAGGTGGAAAATTATGGCCTAAATCTTTGGAAAAAAAGGCAGATATTTACATAACAGGAGATATTTATTATCATGTTGGTCATGATATGCTTTCAGCTGGTTTATTAGGAATAGACCCTGGTCACTATATTGAGCATGCTTTTATTGGATTAGTTGCTGACAAGCTTCGATCTTTTGATATGGGTGTCAAGATTTATGAAAGCCAAGAAAAGACAAATCCATTTTATGACATATAAAAAAGACCCTCTTGGAGGGCCTTTTTGGTTGGAACTAATTAGCTAGCTTTTTGTTTACCACGGAAGTCAACGATTAAAAGGTTAGGGCTAAGCAATTCAGCTGTACTACGCAATTCAATCAAATTATATGAAGGATTGATTTTGGTAGACATTTCATCTTGGAAGAAGTAAGAACCATAGCCTTTATAATAAATTGGTCCAAATTCAGAATCAATACTTGCATCAAAGACTTCAGGAACGTTTCCTTTTTCCACGGCAACAATACGATAACGAGAAATTCCACCTGCACAAGCGTCAACTTCAGTATTGACTTCACTCAAAGTATGGTCAAAATCAAAAACTAAATCAACATCACCAAATGCTTTAATTTTATCAGCTGTTTTTTCATCAAATGTAATTTTCATCTTATTACCTCCACTATATATCAAAAGATGACTTGTAAATTCATCTATTTGTTATCTTTTTATACTTATATTATAACGCTAAAAAGTTCAGTAGGGAACAATAATGCTCATAAATTTTTAATTAATCTTGGTAATCTTTCAAAACCCATTCATTAATCGCATAAGCAACGCCTGATTTAGCATTTGATTTAGTTACATATTTAGCAATTTTTTTCAATTCCGATTTTCCGTTTTCCATCACAACAGGACAACCTGCAACTTCAAGCATTGAACGGTCATTTTCTTCATCTCCAATAGCCATTACTTCATCCAAGTCAAAAGAAAGTTTCTCAGCCAAATGTTGAACTGCTGACCCTTTACTTGCTTTTTTATTCATGAATTCTAAATAAAACGGTGTTGATTTCACTACATTATATCGTTCAAAGAATCCAAAGGGAAGGTATGCAATTCCGTCATCAAGTGCCGCAGGTTCATCAACCATCATTACTTTAGCAATTTCTAAAGCAGCAATATCTTCGGGTTGGCGAATATAAAGTGGCATTTTAACCATTTGGGCTTCTTGGACAGTATATCTTCCGACATCATGATTTGGAGTATAGATTCCCTCGCGAGTGATTGCGTGAATCGGTAGTCCAATTTTACGAGCAGCAGCATCTAAGTCAAGCCAATCTTCAGAACTCAAAGTTTCTTTGATAAATTCTTCACCAGTTGCTCGCTGAACCAACCCACCATTATAAGTAATAACATAATCACTTTGGTCAGTTAATTCAAGTGCTTTTAGAATATCAACAACACCAGGTAAAGGTCGGCCAGTTGTAATGACAATTTTAACGCCAGCCGCTTTAGCTTTTTTAACAGCCGTTTTTACTTCAGCAGTAATTTGGCGATTAGGATCAAGTAAAGTTCCGTCAAGGTCAATAGCAACAAGTTTAATCATAAGAATTTCTCTTTCTGTTTCTTTCAATTTATTAAATATTTAGCAATTATAGGTTGTCATCAAGTGATAATTGTTTACTGACAGAGTCGTCAGTATTTTCAGAGGCAGTAGAATTTCTGTCAGTAAAATTTTGATTAATCACCAAGCTGTCATTAACGATATACTTGGTAAATTCAGGATTTTCTAGCATAATTTTTGGAAAATAGAATCGGCTATTTCCATGAATTGTACCTGTCAAACTTTTAATAAGTGGAGAAAGTACTGACAGCTCTGTAAGCGAACCATTTTTTTGTAAAATATTAATTTCAGTCCGCGGTTTTTCAGAACTTGGTCGATAGAAATCATAAGGCAAATCATAATTACTATGAATACCAGTGTAATAGTCAGGATTAAAGCCTGCTTCTTCAACCAAGGAAGATAAAATTTCTAAATCTTCTAATTCTACAGTCTTTGGGTCAAAAGTAATCGATTTGAGTAAATGACGATTGACATAAGCAGAAGCTAAATCAGCGAGAATTTCATCATCATGACTCATCCAAACTTGAAAATAAGTATTCATAACGCCATCATCAAGTCTTAAATAATTTTGTAAATTATGATTTTGCTCGAAAAAGGGAACGAGACAAGGACTTGATATCGCAAAATAGTCTGGCTGACTGGCATATAAAAACTTAGCACGTGCGAGTAACTTTTGCAGTAAAACTTCCATTGAGCGTGAAGAAGCATGAAAATAAACCTGCATATACATTTGGTATCGACTGACAATATAGTCTTCAACTGCATGCATTCCTGAGTACTTAAAAGCAATTCCATTTTCCGTAGGAACAATCACTCTTAAAATCCAAGTTAAATCAAATTGTCCATAGACAGCACCTGTAAAATAAGCATCTCTAAGGAGATAATCCATGCGGTCAGCATCAATTTGACTTGAAATCAATTGAACAACTTGAGGATTAGAATATTCATGAGAAATGACAGAAGCCACTTTTTCAGGAAAATCAGGAGAGACCTTGCGTAAAATTCCATTAATTTCTGTATCAGGAGAAGTAATTATTTCTCGAGTGACCGCCTCGTGGTCTGTATTAAATAAACCTTCAAAAGTATGTGAATAAGCACCATGTCCAACATCGTGTAATAAGGCTGCACACTGAGTTAAAAGATTCTCATCAGGATTCCATTCCAAAGGGAAATTCCGACTAAAATAATCAGTAATCCTTTTGGCAATGTGGTAAACACCCAAACAATGAGAAAAACGGGTATGTTCAGCTCCATGGAAGGTAAAACTTGATGTACCAAGTTGTTTAATTCGTCTTAAACGTTGGAATTCAGCAGTGTCAATCAATTCTGATATTACAGGATGATTCACCGTGATATAGTCATGAACTGGGTCACGAAAGACTTTTTCCAAAATAAAACCCCCTCTAAAATTTAAGGTCTATTCTCTATTAAAAATTAATCAGATTTTTCCTTATTTTATCTTAATTATACCCTATTTTCATCCAAAATGCAGACCCTCATCACCTTAATCTTTTTAGCACAGACTATGTTTTTAATATTCAAGGAATTATAGTAAAATATGATTATGGAAATTATAATTAGGAATAGAATTAAAATTGACCAGCAAGAAGAGTTGGTCAAAGAAATATATCAGGGAGAGTTGAAAAAAGGAGAACATCAGACCTTACTCAAGTATCAAAATGCTGCAAATGAAAAAGTTTTACTTAAATTTGATGAAAAAGAAGTGATAATGACCCGCTTTGCAAAGCGACCTATCAAAATGCATTTTCATCCAGAAATTCCAGGTTTAACTGAATATGAAGGTTTAGGAGAACTATCAATTCTGACAAATGCTTTAAGCATTGATCATGAGAGCAGGACAATTAAAATTAATTACCAACTTTCGCAAGGTGCCCAAAAAATAGCCGATTATCATTTGAGAATTGACTGGAAAGAGCAAAGTGTGGAAGGAGAAACAAATGGATAAAATTCATCTACCTAAAGAAATATATGAACGATTAGACCTTAAAGAAAACGAAGAAATTGAAATCGTCGATTTAGCGGCTGATAGTTTTACCATTCGAAAAATCAATGCCAGAAAATCAGATAAGGCGCCCAAGTGGTTTATTATTCCAACGATTATTTCTGCATTTATCTTTATTATTTTTGCCTTTGTCCTAAAGCATCCTCATGTTATCGCGCTTTCTGGAAATGAATCTTTGGCAACGGCGGTTATTACAATTGCTAATGCAATAGGGATGCTGACTTTTATTTCTGCATATTTCTCTCGCAGAAAAGAATTTTATAAACAGATGACCAAAAGAAGTTACTGGCGGACATTTGCCACGGTCACTTTATCTGTTTTACTTATCGTCATTTTAGCATCGATGGGCCTTTTTTGGTTTTTAGGTCAAATTTTTTATGGTGTAAGTTTTGGACTCTTTACTTCCACCTTAATCTTTACTATTTTTTCTGGAATCATTAATTATGTCATGATTTTTGTTGTAGATACTTTTTCGATTAATATGATGGTAACAATGCTTTTAGTGGTTTCTGTTGGTGGTTTCGTCTCAAGTATGGCCACCAATGGAAATCAGTACTGGTGGCAAAGGAATTTTAGTTTGCTTGGAACTCAGGCTTCACGTTCAAGCTGGCAATTTAATCTGACGTTAATTGTTTCGGCAGCCTTATTTGCAGCATTAATTGATTATATTTTTGTTTCATTAAGACAAAAAGCGGGCAGTCATTATCGACAAAATATTTTGCAAGTTTTATTGACACTTTGTGCTATTTCAATTGCTTTAGTTGGATTAATTCCCAATGATCCAGGCTGGATGCATATTGCTCATGACATTGTTGCTCAATTAATAGTCTTATTTATGGCTATTTCAATACTTGGAATTCGTTGGTTTTTACCAAATGCTGATCCAAACTTATATCGTATGTCTTATTTTATTGTAGGTCTTATCTTAATCTCTTATGTTTTATGGCATCCTATTCATTATTTGACATTAACGGCTTTTGAAATTCTTTCTTTTAGCTTGTCTTTTGCTTGGTTACTCTTACTGGTAAATACTTTGATTAATATGCTTTGGAATACGAAAAAGATTTATAAAGTCTCGCTTAATTCTATAGAAGAAAAAAGTGAAAAATAAGACTTGAAAAGTAGAAAAAGAAGTAGTATAATAATATAGTTGTCTTTGTGAAGTCTCATAAAGTGCAACCGCACGAAGTTTCGTATTAAGTGGCATATGCCCACGAACAAAGGCGAGTCTAACAGTCGCTTGACTTAAAAGCGATGAAATCTAACAAGGAGGAATCACAATGTCAAACTATGCAATCATCAAAACTGGTGGTAAACAAGTTAAAGTTGAAGAAGGTTCAGTAATCTACGTTGAAAAACTCAATGTTGAAGCTGGTCAAACCGTTACTTTCGACGAAGTTATCTTTGTCGGAGGCGAAACAACTAAAGTTGGTGCACCACTCGTTGAAGGCGCAACTGTTGTTGGTGAAGTCGAAAAACATGGTAAGCAAAAGAAAGTTGTTACTTTCCAATACAAACCTAAAAAACACTCACACCGTAAACAAGGTCACCGTCAACCATACACTAAAGTTGTTATCAAATCAGTTAACGCTTAATTATGATTGAAGCTTGTATCAGGACAAAAAGAGACAAAATTGTTTCTTATGAAATCTCAGGACATGCTGAATCTGGCGAGTATGGACACGATGTGGTTTGTGCGGCGGTCAGCGTTCTATCAATTACAACGGCAAATAATATCTACGAGATGGCTCACATTAAACCTGTGACTCAGATGGAAGATGGTTACTTGTATGTTGAAATTCCTTTGAGCATACCTGAAAAACAAGGCGTATTGGCTCAAACTTTGCTCGAAGCTTTTGCAAATTCGATGAAGGCAGTTGAGAAAAGCTATGGTCAGTACATTACACTTAAATTTGAAAATGGAGGGCAATAACATGCTTGAACTTAATCTGCAACTCTTCGCCCACAAAAAAGGTGGGGGTTCTACTTCCAATGGACGTGACTCACAAGCTAAACGTCTCGGTGCTAAAGCATCTGACGGTGAACTTGTAAGCAACGGTTCAATCCTTTTCCGTCAACGTGGTACACATATCCATCCAGGTACTAACGTTGGCCGTGGTGGCGACGATACTCTCTTCGCTAAAATCGAAGGAACTGTTAAATTCGAAATGAAACGTGGTAAAAAACACGTATCAGTTTATCCAGTAGTGGCTAAATAAGAATTTTGAAACCTGTCTTTGACAGGTTTTTTTTATTATATATTAATGAATAAAGTCCTCTTGAGGGCTTTTTATTGTACTTTTTAAATACATTTATAAATATGTGCTAAAATATTTGAAAAAAAGATAAGGTGGTGCTATAATATTTTTATTATCAGTTATAGATTAAAAAGTTTAATAATTTCTTAAATCAATAATTGATTTATTTTAATTACTATAAAAATATACTTAACATAATGGTTGTTGAATTTTATTCAACTTAGAGCTAGGAGAAATAATGAATGATAAAGAACATCAACGTCATCGATTGATTTATCATACGAATGGAAAATCCTTAGAGGAAATAAATGGGACAGTAGAAGTACCTAAAAATGTTGGCTTTTTCAAAATGTTGCTAACTTATTCAGGACCTGGTGCCTTGGTTGCAGTTGGTTATATGGACCCAGGAAATTGGTCAACCTCAATAACTGGCGGACAAAACTTTCAATACTTACTGATTTCAGTCATTCTGATGTCAAGTTTAATTGCAATGCTCCTTCAGTATATGTCGGCAAAATTGGGTATTGTCAGTCAAATGGATTTAGCTCAAGCTATAAGAGCAAGAACAAGTAAATCTCTAGGAATTGTTTTATGGATATTAACTGAACTTGCCATAATGGCAACGGATATTGCAGAAGTAATTGGGGCTGCTATCGCTCTTTATCTTTTATTTAATATCCCATTAATCTTAGCGGTTTTTATCACAGTTCTTGATGTCTTTTTGCTTTTGTTATTGACGAGAGTTGGCTTTAGAAAAATTGAAGCCCTTGTTATCTGTTTGATTTTAGTCATTTTGGTCATTTTTGCTTATCAAGTCGCTTTATCAAATCCAGATTGGAAAGGAATTATTGAGGGATTTATCCCCAATAGCCGGACGTTTGCCTCTTCACCAACAGTGGCAGGGATGTCTCCTTTAACAGGGGCCTTAGGGATTATTGGTGCTACAGTTATGCCTCATAATTTGTATCTCCATTCTTCTATTTCACAAAGCCGAAAAATCAATCATCAGGATAAAGCAGATGTTGCTAGAGCGGTGAGATTTTCAACATGGGATTCTAATATTCAATTGACAGTGGCTTTTGTTGTGAATTCCCTCTTGTTAATCATGGGAGTTGCCGTATTCAAAACGGGAGTGATTGATGATCCATCATTCTTTGGTTTATATGATGCCCTCTCTAATCCAACTGTTTTAAGCAATGGACTGCTTGCCGATGTAGCAAAAACAGGAGCTTTATCCACTTTGTTTGCCGTAGCTCTTCTTGCTTCAGGACAGAATTCTACTATTACAGGGACTCTAACGGGTCAAGTTATTATGGAAGGCTTCATTCATATGAGAATGCCAATGTGGGCCAGAAGATTAGTAACACGTTTGCTTTCAGTTGTTCCAGTATTGATTTGTGTCTCTATGACAAGAGGACAAACTTTGAAAGCACAACATGAAGCAATTAATAATTTGATGAATAATTCTCAAGTTTTTCTAGCCTTTGCTCTACCTTTTTCAATCATTCCTTTGTTGATGCTGACTAATAGTAAAAAGGAGATGGGTGATTTTAAAAATAATTTGATTATTAAATGTTTGGGCTGGTTTTCAGTTATTGCTTTGACCTATCTTAATTTGATTGGTTTGCCAGATCAAATTGCCAACTTTATACCTCATAATCTTGGACTATCTCATCTTATTTCTGGTTTTCTTATTTTTGGAGTTCTCCTTTTATTAATTTGGACAATCGTAGAACTTTATCGAGGAAATAAAAAAATGATGGCTTACTAAAATTGATTTAACTCTATTTTAAAATAGAGTTTTTCTTTATATTCAGTAAGGTGTGATTTAAATTAAAATATGAAATGTGCTATAATGTAAGAAAATGATTAATGGAGATTGTGTATTTGACTAAAAATTCAATTGAATTTAAACTAGAAAATCCAGAAGATGCAAGTCTACTTTTTGGGGTACAAGATAAATATTTGAAGTTAGTTGAATCTCAACTAGGGGTTGAGATTAATTATCGTGGCGAAACGGTTCAAATCGTTTCTGAGGATGAATTGACAAGAGAGCGAGCTCGTAAAGCCCTCCAAGCTCTGCAGGTACTAGTAGGCCGAGGAGTTCCAGTTCATGCGTCAGATGTCATTATTGCAATAAAGATGGTTTTAAATGATGATATTGAAAATTTCACTGCACTTTATGAAGTTGAATTGACGAAAGATGCAGCTGGAAAGTCAATTCGACTAAAAAATCTGATTCAAAAAACTTATGTTGATTCTGTCAAACATCATGATATTGTTTTTGGAATTGGACCAGCTGGAACAGGGAAAACGTTTTTAGCTGTTGTGATGGCTGTTCAAGCATTACGTAATGGTCAGGTGAAACGAATTATTTTGACAAGACCAGCTGTAGAAGCTGGTGAAAGTCTTGGGTTCTTACCAGGCGATTTGCAAGAAAAGGTTGATCCTTATTTACGACCAGTTTATGATGCCCTTTTCCAAATTTTAGGAAAGACGGCAACTGAGCGAATGATGGAACGAGGAATTATTGAAATAGCTCCGCTAGCTTACATGCGTGGTCGTACGCTTGATGATGCCTTCGTCATTTTGGATGAAGCACAGAATACAACAACGATGCAGATGAAAATGTTTTTGACTCGGCTTGGTTTTAACTCTAAAATGATTGTTAATGGAGATATTTCACAAATTGACTTACCTAATAAAGTAAAATCAGGTTTGATTGATGCCAAAGATAAATTAAGTCATGTGAAATCAATTGATTTTGTTTATTTCATGGCAAAAGATGTCGTTCGACATCCAGTTGTTGCTGAAATTATCAAAGCCTATGGTGATGAATAGTTTGGAACTTTTGTTAATGTCAGATTGATCAAATTTCTAGATAAGAAGGAAACAATAATGGCCGAAGGTTATGTCATGGATTTGCGCAAAAAAATTGGGCATGTCCCAATGGTAATTGCATGTGCAAGCTTGATTATTTATGATGAAAATCGTGGAATTTTACTTCAAAAACGGGCAGATAATGGGAAATGGTGTTATCATGGTGGGTCAGTTGAACCGAATGAAAAGGTTGAGGAAGCAGCGAAACGTGAACTCTATGAAGAAGTTGGCTTAAAAGCTGGAAAAATAAATTTGTACACTGTCGCTTCTGGGACAGAACAACACTTTTTCTATCCTAATGGGGATGAAGTTCATATTGTTGATACTGTTTTTACTTGTAATGATTTTTCTGGAGAGATTCTTTTAGAAGAATCAGAGGTTCTTGACTGTCAATGGTTTGCCTTTGATAATCTGCCAGAAGATATATTAATTGCCACAAGAGGTCCCATTTTGTCCTTTTGTAAGGAAATGTTGCAAAAAAAGGCTGACAGAAAGTAATTGTTGATTGTAAGTGACAGATTGAATGAGAAATTCTCTGACAGTTCTGTCTGTCATTAAAATTTACTGACAGAATAATAGAAATAGCTAAAATATTGAGCTACTTAGGGCTATTTTATGAATTATTGTCAGTAATTAAATAAGGAAAAAAATGTACGTAGAATTAGTTGATGAAACAGGCCAAGTGCCAAGTGAGATTATTGAACAAACTAAAGAAGTTTTAGCTTTTGCTGCTAAAAAACTGAACTTGAAAGAATCAACAGAAATGTCAGTAACTTTTGTTGATAATGCTCGTTCACATGAGTTGAATTTGCAATATCGCGAAACTGACCGACCAACCGATGTTATCTCATTAGAATACAAACCTGATGAATCAGAATTTTTCTTTGATGAAGATATGGAATTACCAGAGGAATTGTTGGAAGAAATGGATCCATTTATTGGTGAATTGTTTATTTCAATAGACAAGGCTGCTGAACAGGCTGCTGATTATGGTCACTCGATTGAACGTGAATATGGTTGGTTAGCTGTTCATGGCTTTTTGCATATCAATGGTTATGACCACTACACACCAGAAGAAGAGTCAGAAATGTTTGGTTTGCAAGAGGAGATTTTAACTGCCTATGGACTCACAAGATAAAGATGTAAAACTTTTTAAGAAAAAGGATTTTAATAATGGTAAAAGACCTGTTCAAGAGGATAGGGCCCGTTGGAAAAATCCTAATTTACTTTCGAGTTTAGACTTTGCACTGTCTGGAATTTGGACAGCTTTTAAAGAAGAACGTAACATGCGTAAACATGCTTTGGCAGCCTTTTTAGCCATTGTTTTTGGTCTCGTTTTTCAAATTTCAGAATTTGAATGGCTCTTTTTGTTGTTGTCAATTTTTCTAGTTTTTATGGCAGAACTTTTTAATTCTGCTATCGAAAATGTGGTGGATTTAGCATCAGATTACCAATTTTATATGCGTGCAAAACGAGCCAAAGATATGGCAGCTGGGGCAGTTTTAGTTATTTCGGGATTTGCATTGATTGTTGGTCTGATTGTATTTTTACCTAAAATTTGGCATCTTTTCTTTTAGAGGATAAGCGGAAATGGATAGAAAAAATGATTTTCTAAAAATATTGAAAAAGAACTCCGAATTGATGTTCATTTTGGATGAAGTTTCTGTTTTAAATTTGCCTAATTATTATCTAGCCGCAGGAAGTGTCTTTCAAACGGTTTGGAATTATTCTGACGGAAATAATTTAATGACAGGAATTCACGATATTGATATTGTGTACTTTGATAAAGAGATTTCTGCTGACAGCTCTGCTAAAAATGATAAAAAGTTAGAAAAAATTTTATCTGAAAAATTTCCCTATCAATTTGATATTCATAATGAAGCATACATGCATCTTTGGCATAATGGAAATAAAGCACCTTATAAAAACACAGAAAATGCGATTGAGCGTTGGATTGCTACGGTTCATGCTGTAGGCATAAGTGGTAATTCACGCAATATTGAAATTTTTGCTCCCTATGGCTTAGAAGATATTTTTACTAAAACAATTCGGCCAATTTATCATGTCGATAATAATCGAATACTTTATGAAAATAAGGTTGCTAGGTGGCAAGAAAGATTTAGTAATTTAAAGATTATTGAATGGTCAGATGAAATAAAGAATTGATAAAAAGCTGAAAGGCTTTTTTTTTGATTTAATGATTAACGGCAGAGAGAAAAGCTCCTTATTTCATGAACACCAGCTTCTTTTAGAATTTGTGATGCGTGATATAAGGTGGTACCTGTTGTATAAATGTCATCAATTAATATAACTTTTGTAGGGACTTTTAGTCCTTTTTTTAATCGAAAAGGATTTGGACTTTCCAATCGTTCTTTTCGATTAAGGCTAGATTGTTTGACCGAATTCTCTTTTTCAAGAAGTTCAATAAAATTATCTTGTTGAAGAAAAGCAGTCACTTGATTGAAACCACGTTCCTCTAATCTTTTGGGTGAAATAGGAATCGGAACCAAAGAGGATTTTGGGGAAATACTTTTAAAATAGGGTTCAAAAATTTGGTATAATCGATAATCTCCAACAAATTTATACTGGCTAAAATAATCTTTCATTGCTTGATTGTAGTGAAAAATTGCCTGATGTCTGATTTTGTATCCTCTTTTTTCCCAATTTTGACAATCAGTACAGATCTCATGGACATTTGGCTTACAGCAGCGAGGACAGTGAGCTTCAGGGATCTTTTCAAAATTTTTTTGACATTTAGAACATAAAAGATTTTGAGGACTTTTGAGTAGGAAAAGTTCACTAAATAGAAAGTTTTGAGCAATACTTCTTGAACAAAGCAAACACTTTATCATGAAAAACCTCCCAGTTGGTTCATTTTTTTGATTTCTCTAACTGCCTGACACATTGCTTTGGATTTTCCGTAATGAAAAAAACTAACTAAGCCTGTTGGACGTTCAGGACTACGACCCACACGTCCAGCCATTTGTATCAGTGCGGATTTAGTGAAGTTTGGGTGCTCACTGTTGATGACAAAAACATCAACATTTGGAAAAGTGACTCCCCGTTCAAGAATTGAAGTCGCTATTAAAATAGTAATTTCTTTATTTCTAAAAGCTTTAACAATTTCCAATCTATCTTTTGTTGTTGAAGCAACGGAAGCAATTTTTTCTTTAGGAAATTTTAGTTGTAGTTGTTTTGCAAATTCTTGTCCAGATTCAATTTCAGCAGCAAAAATTAGAAGTGGAAAGCCACTATTTCTTTGCTCAATTAATTTCTTATCAAATTTATTTTTCCAAAAAAATTTAGGCACCACTAAAGGAAAATTGTGAAAACGACGCGGGAGAAACAAAGGATAGAGTTTTTGCTTTTTTATATCTTTTTCAAGTTTGTCAGTAGAAGTTGCGGTCAAATATATTAAATTTCCTTCTACTTTTCTTGCTTTTTCTGCCGCAAAATAAAGCATTTCATTATCTCTAAAGGGAAAGGCATCAACCTCATCAATAATCAGCAAATCAAAAGCTTCCTTGAAACGTAAAAGCTGATGACTGGTCATTATTATTAATGGAGCTCGAAAATAGCTGTCGCCATCATGATATAAGAGTGGAATCTTACAGGAAAAATCACGTGATAATCGCTGATGAAGTTCAAGACAAACATCAATTCTTGGACTAGCTAGACCAACAACTCCACCGCTTTCTAAAATTTGCTCAATGACTTGATAAATCATTTCAGTTTTTCCAGCTCCAGTCACAGCTTGGACAATTATTTGCTGATGAGAATTAATTTCCTGACAGAGGGCATTTGAAACTGATTTTTGATTCTCTGTCAGTTTTCCAGACCAGTTTATATATGATTTCTTTGGGAAATTCTTTTGTGGCAGAAAGTACAAGAATTCATCCGAGCGGACTCGACCTAATTGAATACAACTTGGACAGTAAAATGCACCAATTGGAAGTTTGACAGAGTTTTTTATATGAACAGTCCCACAACGGTTGCATTTTATTTTATTGGAAGAAATTGAAGTCATTCCCAAAATTGATTTTACCGTTGTTTCTAACAAAAAATTACTAAAAATTTTACTGACAGAAATCTTGTCAGTACTTTTTATAAGTTGTAAAATATCATTTTTTAATAATAAACGGCCAAATAACTTTTCTTGATTAGTGCTCATACTATCCTATACGAAAATGCTGTTAAAATGTAACAAAATTTGTTAAAATCAGTAGCATGACTATCACTATAAAAACTGATTTTATCAATGAAGAGGAAATCAAAAAATCACGATTTATTTGCCATTTGAAAAGAATTTCATCTGAAGAAGAAGCGCGTGATTTTATTGCGAAAATCAAAAAAGAACACTGGAAAGCCAATCATAACTGCTCGGCCTATACATTAGGTGACCGTCAAGAAATTCAACGAACAAGTGATGATGGAGAGCCGTCAGGGACTGCTGGTGTTCCGATGCTTGAAATTTTAAAGAAAAAAGAAATAATCAATGTTTGTGCCGTTGTTACTCGGTATTTTGGTGGAATAAAATTGGGTGCTGGTGGTTTAATTCGTGCTTATGCGGGCAGTGTAAATCATGCCATCGAAGCTGTTGGTTTAGTTGAATTTATCAACCAACGTGAGCTTATTTTAAATCTTGATTATAGCCTCTATGACAGCTTACAGCGCTTTTTAATTGACCAAAAAATCAAAATTTCGGATAGTGAGTTTTTGTCGGATATCAAAGTAAAATGTTTTATTGATGAAGAAAAGGTTGACGAAGTCATGAATTTACTGACAGAAACTTTTAATGGAAAAATAAGCATGAAAAAAGGGGACAGTCAACAAGTAGAAGTTGAAGTCCTGTCATAAAATATTGATTTTAAAAAGGGAGAATTCCCTTTTTATTTATATCATAACTGATAAAGGTTTCTGTTTAAGTTAAATCAGTTAAAATACTAAAAGAACAACAATCGAAAACCTATTTTCTTAAGAAAGGAGAAAAATGACAAAAAAATTAGCACAGCTTTTATTTTTCATTTATATATTAGGACTGGTTTGGCTGGTATTATTTAAACTTTCTTTTCATCCACTTGCTTTTCTTGAAATGACGAATACAAGAAGTCTTAATCTGACACCTTTAGCCATGTCCGGCGGTCGTCGCGAGGTTTTATTTAATATTCTAGCTTTTATTCCTTTTGGTATTTTATTGACTATGAATGCACCAAAAATCTCCTTTTTAAATAAACTGGCAATTTCCATTTTATTAAGTTTTTCATTTGAAAGTCTACAATATCTTCTTGCCATTGGTGCAACGGATATTACTGACCTCATCACTAACTCACTTGGAGCCTTACTTGGAATAAGTTTCTATTATTTACTCATAAAAGTCTTTTCAAAAGCAAAAGTCGACCTTATTTTGACAATTTCTTTTACGGTTTTGCTCATTCTTACGATAATCTTTATCAGGGAAAGCATAGTTCTAGGCACAGTGAGAGTGTAAAAAGTATGTTAGAATAGATGAGAAGATTATTTTAGAAGAGGAGACCTATGAAAATATTCAGAGGCTCATTTATTGTTAGTTTAATTGCCCTAATTATCGCATTTGTTTATGCCGGGTGGAATGGACTTTTTATTACGCTTATTCTTGCTGTTCTAGAAATTTCCTTATCTATGGATAACGCTATTGTGAATGCACGTATTCTCGAACGAATGAGTTCTGCATGGCAAAAAGCTTTCTTAACCTTAGGAGTTTTGATTGCGGTTCTTGGAATGCGTTTGATTTTTCCACTCTTGATTGTTGGAGTGTCAGCCCAAATTGACCCTATCGGTGCTTTAAAATTAGCTTTAGAAAAAGGAAATCCCAATACAGTAGGAACCTATGGTTATATTTTGCACCATGCTCATCCACAAATCGCAGCTTTCGGTGGAATGTTTCTATTGATGCTAGCCTTAGGATTTTTCTTTGATGAACGGGCACATACTTGGCTTAAAATACCAGAGAAAATCCTTCAAAGAATTGGAAATTTTCCGGCAGCAAATGCAATTATTTCGATTATTTTGCTTTTAATCACATCGGAATTTATTGCTAAAGATGCTCACGCTGTTTTATTTGCTGGAATTTTAGGAATCCTAACTTTCATGCTTGTTGACGGTTTTGGAGAAACGATGAGTCATAGCAAAGCTGCAAACACAACAAGTAGTGTGGTTGCGACTGGTAAGGCTGGACTTGCTTTATTCTTATATTTGGAAGTAATAGATGCTTCATTTAGTTTTGATGGGGTAATAGGTGCCTTTGCAATTACAGCAGACCCGATTATTATTCTTTTAGGATTAGGTGTGATTGGAGCGATGTTTGTAAGAAGTCTTACGCTTTATCTTGTTCAAAAAGGAACATTGAATGACCTTGTATATCTTGAACACGGAGCACATTGGGCCATTCTCACGCTTGCATTTTTAATTTTAGCAAGTATCAAATGGGAGATTGGTGAGGTTGTTACAGGACTTCTAGGAGCTGTATTCATTATTCTTTCCTTTATTTCGAGTGTGATTTATAATCGAAATCATTAAAAAGATGACGCAAGTCATCTTTTTATTTTTAGAAAAAAGTTTAAAACACAATATATTGTGCTTTTTGTGATAAAATATAGATATTAAATACTATATATAGGTTTGGTTGTGATAATGAAACTTAGCATTTTACATATAAATAATACTCATCTCACCCTTGATAAGGATTTTTCTTTAATTAATAAAATCAAAGAAAAGAATAAAAAAAGAGTCATAGAAACTTTAGTTTTAGGAGATGGAAATAGCATTTTTAATAACATTGAGCACAAAAATGATGAGCAAGACCTCCTGAATACCTTTCCTTTTGATGCGACGACATTGGGAAGTCATCAATTTGATGAGGGTTCAAAAGGAATAGTGGAAAATCTAAATAAAATAAATTTTCCAATCTTAGCCGCTAATGTTAATTTTGAAAATGATAAACTTTTAAATCCTTTAGTAAAAGAAGGAAAATTTATTCCTTATCTCCTAAAAAATACAACATCAGGTAAGAAAATAGGAATATTTGGTTTGACAACAATGGATATTGTTTATCGCTCACATCCGAGTGCGGAGACTATCTTTTCTAACCCTTTTGATAAGGCAGATTTCATAGTTAAAAGATTAAAGAATCTTGGAGTTGATGTTATTATTTTATTAAGTCAACTTGGAGAAGAAATGAACCAAATGTTAGCTCAAGAATTTTTAGAAATTGATATTATTATCGATAAACCCGTAGGGACATCAGGAAAAAAAGTTGAAAAATGTGGAAATACACTCATTATTCAATCTGAAACTGATAACTATTCTCTTATAGAATCTGAAATCAATATTGATGATGAAGGCAATTTACTTTTTATTCAAGAAAATAATTATGTTTGAATATGATAGATAAAACCAGAAAATTGATACCAAATAAGACAGAACTAAGGTCATCAGTTTATTTTGCCTTGACAAAACGGGAAAATAGAGCTAGAATTTATAGGTAGCGACTCGAAGATAGTGAAAGTTCGAGAACAATAATGGCTTAACTTAAAACTGTAATGAACACAAATAAAGTAAAAAATAAAGGTGGAACCGTGCATTTGCACCCTTTGTCTCTTTTCGGATTTTTTCGAGGATTGATGAGTGTGTGAATTGCGGTTTTTTGAATTTCGGAGGAAAATAATGGCAAATAAAAAACTAGCATTTCAAGATATTATCTTGACCCTACAAGGCTTTTGGTCTAAACAAGGGGCAAACTTGATGCAAGCTTATGATAATGAAGTAGGAGCAGGAACAATGAGCCCTTACACTTTCTTGCGTTCAAACGGACCTGAACCTTGGGGAGCCGCCTATGTGCAACCTTCACGTCGTCCTGCTGACGGTCGTTATGGTGAAAACCCAAATCGGTTGTTCCAACACCACCAATTCCAAGTTGTATTAAAACCATCTCCAAAAAATATCCAAGAACTTTATCTTCAAAGTTTAGCTGAACTTGGAATTGATGCTTTAGAACATGACATTCGCTTTGTTGAAGATAACTGGGAAAATCCTTCAATGGGATGTGCCGGTATTGGATGGGAAGTTTGGATTGATGGGCAAGAATGTACTCAATTTACTTATTTCCAACAAGTTGGAGGAATAGAAGTTGATTCCGTAACTTCAGAAATCACTTATGGTTTGGAACGTATTGCGACAGTTATTCAAGAGGTTGATTCTGTTTATGACCTTGAATGGGGGAATGGCGTAGCTTACGGAGATATTTTCAAAGAACCTGAATACGAACATTCTAAATTTGCCTTTGAAGAATCAAACCAAGAGCTTTTACTTAAACTTTTTGGAGAATATGAACAAGAAGCGCTTGATTTATTAGATAAAGGCTTGGTTCACCCAGCTTATGATTATATTTTGAAATCTTCACATACCTTCAATTTACTTGATGCACGTGGAGCAGTTTCTGTAACTGAGCGTGCAGGCTATATGCATCGCGTTCGTACAATGGCACGTAAGGTAGCAAAAACTTTCATTGAAGAACGTGCAAAACTTGGTTTCCCGCTCTTAAAAGATGAAGCGTTGCGTGAAAAATACCTTGGTAAAAAAGGAAAATATACTAAGATTGTAGAAGGAGAAGAAAAATAATGACAAATTACTTACTTGAAATTGGTTTGGAAGAAATTCCAGCACATTTGGTGACTCCTTCAATCAATCAATTAGCCGAAAGAATGGAAACTTTTCTTAAAGAAAATCGTTTAGAATTTGATAAAATTATTAAATTTTCAACTCCACGTCGTTTAGCAATTATTGTTGAAGGTTTGGCAGAAGCGTCAGAAGCGATTGATGAAGAAGTTAAAGGTCCATCTGCTAAAATTGCTAAAGATGCGCAAGGGAATTGGTCAAAAGCGATTCAAGGTTTCTCAAGAGGACAAGGAGCTACTCCAGATGATTTAATCCTTAAGGGTGATTATTATTATGCTAAAAAACATATTGACGGAGTAAAAGCAGAAGAAATTCTGTCTAAAGTTGGCGATGAAGTCATCGCAAAAATGACATTCTCAACTTATATGAAATGGGGAAATAATGATTTTCTCTTTGTTCGTCCAATTCAATGGATTGTTTCACTTCTAGAAGATAAAGTTGTTGCTTTTGATTTATTGGACGTAACAGCAAATCGTTTTTCACGGGGCCATCGTTTCTTGGCAAATGTTGAGGTTGAACTCAAAAATGCAAATGATTATGCTAGCAAAATGCCAGAAAACTTTGTTTTAGTTGATGCTGAACATCGTAAAGCAGAAATTTCAGCTCAAATTTTGGCTCTTGCGTCTGAAAATAAATGGCAAGTTACTTTGCATAAAGATTTATTAGAAGAAGTAAATAATATTGTTGAATATCCAACTGCCTTTGTTGGTTCATTTGATCCTAAATATCTTTCTGTTCCAGCAGAAGTTTTAGTGACATCAATGCGTGATAATCAACGTTATTTTGAAGTTTATAACCAAGAAGGTCAACTCGCACCAAACTTTATCTCTGTCCGTAATGGGAACGCTGAAAATATTGAAAATGTCGTGCTCGGAAATGAAAAAGTTTTGGTTGCTCGTCTTGAAGATGCAGAGTTTTTCTGGAAAGAAGACCAAAAACTTAAAATTGAAGATTTGGTCGCTAAACTTGCTAAAGTAACTTTCCATGCTAAAATTGGTTCAATTACTGAACACATGGCGCGAACAAAAGAAATAGCCGCTAAGTTAGCTGATATTGCTGGTTTGACAGATGAAGAAAAAAGAGACGTTGCCCGTAGTGCTGAAATTTATAAATTTGACCTTTTGACAGGAATGGTTGGAGAATTTGATGAATTACAAGGGGTAATGGGTGAAAAATATGCGCTTTTAGCTGGTGAAAATGCAAATGTTTCTGCAGCAATTCGTGAACATTATATGCCAACTTCAGCCGAGGGAGAATTGCCTGAAACAAAAGTTGGTTCTGTGCTTGCAGCAGCTGACAAAATTGATTCAGTCCTTTCTTTCTTTAATGTTGGTTTAATTCCTTCTGGTTCAAATGACCCTTACGCCCTACGTCGAGCAGTACAAGGCTTGATTCGTATTATTGAAAAAATGAATTGGCATTTCGATTTATCTTTATTTATTGACCAATTTGAAGGTGAAAATCATCTTGAAATTTTGGATTTTGTCAAAGCACGTATTCAAAAACTCTTGCTTGAAAAACTCGATCGTCATGATATTGTTGAAGCGGCAATTAATAGTTCAAGCTTTGATATTACAAACATGATGGAATCGGCTTTTGTCATTGATGGGCACAAACTTCACGAACCTTTTAAACCAGCAATTGAAAATGTTTCACGTTCAATTAATTTGGTTAAAAAAGCAAAAGATATTAAAGAAATAAATCCAACACTTTTTGAAGAAGATGCAGAAGAAGCACTTTATAATGTTGTTATTTCTCTTCAAAATCAATGGACTTATATGCCTGGTGAAGAAAAATTCAGAGCAATTGTTCATTCACTTGCACCTGCAATTGAAACTTTCTTTGAGAGTGTAATGGTTATGGCTGAAGATTTAGCAGTTCGTGATAATCGTATTGCGTTGTTGTCAGAAGTTGTTGCATTAACAAGCGTTATGGCTGATTTTTCTTTGATTAATACAAAATAAAATTGATAAATTTACTGACAGAAAGTTTATTTATGACTCTAAAAAGCTGTCAGTAAAATTTGAGTTCTGTCAGTAATTTTAAAAATATTCACGAAGAAAGGAACTAAGAAATGGCAATTACAAATGAACAAGTAGAACGTATTAATGAATTAGCGCGTAAGAAAAAAGCAGAAGGATTATCAGAAGCTGAGCTTGAAGAACAAGCCCTTTTACGTCGTGCTTACCTCGATAGTGTTAAAGCAAATTTCCGCTCACAAGTTGAAACCATCAAAGTTATTGATGAAAAAACAGGAGAAGATGTTACTCCGGATAAACTTAAAGAAATTCAACGTAAGAATGGGATGCGCGACTGAGCTTTTTCTTGTAAATATTTCATAAAATGTTAAAATAAATATTAATAATGATGGGTATGGTGCACACCCGAAACCGCTTTAAGAATAAAATCTTAAAACTAATGGCGCCTACAAACAAAAGGCTATCTCCAAGTAGTCTTGTTTGTAGCGCCTTTTGTTTTGTAAAATATTATAAAGTGAGTTAAACTCACAAACAAGGAGTTTCAAAAATGAATTTTTTTAAAGTAGGAATTTCAAGAAGCGCAATTTTATATGTCTTCTTAGCTGTAATTATTGGGGGCTTAATTGGTATTGTTGATGCTATATTTGGTCGAGGGCTTATCTATATTACTGAATTTAGAGATAGTCATGCCCTATATTTAATTCCATTTTTAACCTTAGCCGGTCTCTTAATCGTTTATATTTATAAGAATTTTGGTAAAGACAGCCAAAAAGGAATGGGCCTAATTTTTGAAGCGGGGAATCATGGGCGAGAAGATATTCCAAAACGTCTTGTTCCGCTGATTGTTTTCTCGACTTGGCTTTCTCATTTGTTTGGTGCCAGTGTTGGTCGTGAAGGAGTTGCAGTTCAAATTGGTGGTGTGATTGGACATGCGATTGGTAAAAAACTCTCAGCAAAAGAAGCTAAAAAAATACTTTTGATTACTGGTATGGCTGCTGGTTTTGCAGGGCTCTTTCAAACGCCAATTGCGGCAACTTTCTTTGCTATTGAAATTTTAATGTTGGGTAAAATTGAGTATAGAGCTTTAATCCCAGCTTTGGTTGGTTCATATGTTGCAAGTTGGACTTCAAGCAGTTTGGGATTAGAAAAATTTTCTTTCGCAATCAATACTAACATTCATATTGACCCTTTGGTTCTATTAAAATTGGCTGTCATTGCCGTTTGTTTTGGACTTGTAGGAAGATTTTTTGCGGAATCTTTAGCTTTTATGAAAGCAACCGTCGCTAAAAGAATTGTTAATCCTTATTATAGAATTATTTTGATGGGAATTGTCATCTCAATTGGTTTACTTGTTATTCATTTGGACCGTTATGCTGGTCTTGGGACAAATTTGATTTCTTTAAGTTTTAACGGTGGACATATCAATGGATATGATTGGATATTAAAATTAATCTTTACGGTTTTATCTATTTCTGCTGGATTCCAAGGTGGGGAAGTCACACCACTCTTTGCTATTGGCTCAACATTGGGTGCAGCTTTGGCTATGCTCTTTGGTTTACCTGTCGAATTTGTGGCTGCTGCGGGTTATGTTTCAATTTTTTCAGCCGCAACAAACTCTTATTTTGGCCCAATTTTTATTGCTGCGGAGGTCTTTGGCTTTGGTTCGGTTCAATATATCCTACCAATTATGACAATTGCCTACGTTTTGAATGGAAATTCATCCATTTATGCGCAAGAAGTTCTAAATTTGGAAGTTTAAACAAAAAGATGACCTCTCTGGGTCATCTTTTTTTATATAATTTTTCAGTTTTAATGTAATCAATAACGTTTTGAGGTAAGAAGTAAGTGGGTTCAATATTTTTGGCAAACATTTCCCTTAGCATTGTACTAGAAATTGGTAACAAGGGAGCATCAAGCCAAGTAACAGGATAAGGACTTTTGGAGATTGTATCCGTTCTTCTTAAGGCAATGAATGTCACAAGTTTTAGGAGTTCATCAATTTTGTACCATTTGGGAAGATATTCCACCATGTCGCTACCAATAATGAAATAATAATCGGTATCAGGATTAGCTTCAGTCAGGAGTTTGAGCGTGTCATAACTGTAAGATTTTCCTCCACGTTCAATTTCAATCAACTCAAGACCGAGTCTAGGATTTTCTTTGATTGCTAACTCAAGCATTTTAACTCGATGTTTTGCAGAAATGGTTTCTTTTTCATCGACATGAGGTGGAATATTTTCAGGCATTAGTAATACTTTATCCAAATTCATTTGTTGGGCAACTTGGTCAGCCATCATTAAATGAGCATGATGAATTGGATTAAAATTTCCTCCTAATAGACCTACTTTTTTTCTGTTCCCTTTATTCATAAGGGGGCTTTCTCCTTAATTTTTGAAATTATTTAATCTACCAATATTTTGAATCAGTCAATTTATATTGTACCATAGCTCATCGCAATCTATAAGACTAAAGAAAAACTCCTCAAGGGAGTTCTTTAATTTAAGATTCGATTTGGACAATGTATCTACTGTTAATATAATGCTCGGTGTTATCCTCATCAATTACAAGGCAATTTCCGTTGCTGTAACCTTTCTTGAAATGTAAGGCAGAGACGACACTTCCGTCTATTAAGTGGATTCTTACACTATCATTTTGTTTAAGTAGTTTCTTTAGATAACTAATCATAATCCTCTCCTTTCTCCATTACTTCTATTGTAGTACAAAAAACATAAGTGGAGCAAAAAATTGACTAGTTTTACATAAAATACATGGCGAAATTTAAATTATAATTTATTGTATAATTATAAAGGGTTCCCAGTACAAATTTAGGGCAAAATTTGATAAAATAAAGATTAGAATTGCGTTAAAATCGGTATGATTAGCGGAAGTGAATATGGGAGAAAAAATTATGCCACATCTATATCAAGACGACAGTCTTACATTACATACGGACTTATATCAAATTAATATGATGCAAACTTACTTTGAGCTTGGACGACATCAGCGTCAGGCGGTCTTTGAGGTTTTTTTCCGTGAGATGCCCTTTAAAAATGGTTATGCTGTTTTTGCTGGTTTAGAAAGAATGGTTGATTATTTAAAGAACCTTAAATTCTCGGAAACAGATATTGCCTATTTGCGTGAATTAGATTATCCGGAAGATTTTCTAAATTATTTAAAAGAATTGCGTTTTACAGGAACAGTTAGAGCGATGCAAGAAGGACAACTTGCTTTTGCTAATGAACCTTTAGTGCAGGTTGAAGGTTCGCTTGCGGAATGTCAGTTGGTCGAAACAGCTATTCTTAATATTATAAATTTCCAAACTTTGATTGCTACTAAAGCTGCTCGTATCAAATCTGTAATTGGGGATGACCCTTTGTTGGAATTTGGGACAAGACGCGCTCAAGAAATGGATGCAGCCATTTGGGGAACACGAGCAGCAATCATTGGTGGTGCTGATGCGACATCAAACGTTCGTGCAGCTAAAATCTTTGGTTTGAAGGCTAGTGGAACACATGCTCATGCTTTGGTTCAATCTTATGGGAATGATTATGAGGCTTTTAAAGCATACGCACAGACACATAAAGATTGTGTCTTCCTTGTTGATACTTATGATACTTTAAGAGTTGGAGTTCCTTCAGCGATTAAAGTGGCGCGTGAATTTGGCGATAAAATTAATTTCCAAGGTGTACGAATTGATTCTGGAGATATGGCCTATATCTCGAAAAAAGTTCGTCAGCAACTTGATGAAGCAGGATTTACTGATGCAAAAATCTACGCTTCAAATGATTTAGATGAAAACACAATTTTAAGTTTAAAAATGCAAAAAGCAAAAATTGATGTTTGGGGAGTTGGAACTAAATTAATTACTGCTTATGATCAGCCAGCGCTTGGTGCAGTTTATAAATTAGTATCTATGGAAGATGAAAGTGGTCAAATGCAGGATACCATTAAACTTTCAAGTAATGCTGAAAAAGTTTCTACACCAGGTAAAAAACAAGTTTGGCGAATCACAAAAAAAGCAGATGGCAAATCAGAGGGGGATTATATTACATTTTCTGATGAACGTCCAGATGTAGCAGAAGAAATTTACATGTTCCACCCACTTTATACCTACATCAATAAAAATGTGCGAGACTTCAATGCTAATCCACTTTTGAAAGATATTTTTGTGGATGGTGAATTGATATATGAATTACCAAGCTTGCAAGAAATTAAAGAATTTGCTCGTGAAAACCTTGAGGAACTTTGGGATGAATATAAACGTGATTTGAATCCTCAACCTTACCCAGTAGATTTGTCACAAGAATTATGGAATCATAAAATGCGCCTAATTTCACAGGTGCGTACAACAGTATCAATGACGAGATTGGATGATGAATGATGAGAATAAGACGAATAGACCTCTGTGATGCAAGACTTTTCTGGGATGTCCAAAAGCAATTGGATACAGAAAGTAAGTTCATGATGCTTGAACCAGAGGAGCGAAGATTTGATTTTAGCCGAACAATTGGTCGAATTTCACGTTTTGATTTTTTAGTTGGTGCTGATGTTGATGGAAAATTTGTTGGATTTCTGTCAGCCAAAAGAGGAAATGCTAATCGAATTAGAAATACGGCCTATGTTGTTGTAGGAATTATTAAAGAATTTCAACACCAAGGAATTGGTTCTCAACTTTTTGAGGAATTAGAAAGATGGGCAAAAGAAAAAGCAGTAAAACGTTTAGAATTAACGGTAATGATTAATAACTATGCTGCGATTGCCCTTTTTCAAAAACATGGATTCACAATAGAAGGCGTTCGCCGTGAGGCAATGTGTGTTGATGGAAAATACATTGATGAATTCTATATGAGTAAAATTTTAGATTAAAAATAGTTAATGACAGAGCTGTCAGTAAAATATAGAAACTGTCAGTAAAAGGAAGATAAAATGACATTACAAGATGAAATTATTAAAGAACTTGGTGTGAAACCAGTCATTGATCCTAAAGAAGAAATTAGGGTGTCAGTTGATTTTTTGAAAGATTATCTAAAAAAATATCCTTTCATTAAGTCTTTTGTATTAGGGATTTCTGGTGGTCAAGATTCTAGTTTAGCAGGTCGTCTGGCTCAAATTGCTATCGAAGAAATGCGTCAAGAAACTTCTGATGAGACTTATAAATTTGTAGCAATTCGCCTGCCATATGGTGTTCAAGCTGATGAAGAAGATGCCCAACGTGCGCTTGCTTTCATTCAACCCGATGTCAGTTTGACTGTAAATATTAAAGCTGCTGTTGAAGGACAAGTGGCAGCCCTCAATGAAGCTGGAATTGAAGTATCAGATTTCAACAAAGGAAATATTAAGGCACGTCAACGTATGATTACTCAGTATGCTGTGGCTGGTCAATATCAAGGAGCGGTTCTTGGAACAGACCATGCAGCAGAAAATATAACTGGATTTTTCACAAAATTTGGTGATGGTGGAGCAGACTTGCTTCCACTTTTCCGCTTGAATAAACGTCAAGGAAAAGCACTCTTGGCTGAACTTGGCGCTGACCCAGCCATTTATGAAAAAGTTCCGACTGCAGACCTTGAAGAAGGAAAACCAGGACTTGCTGACGAGATTGCATTAGGTGTGACTTACAATGATATTGATGACTACACAGAAGGTAAAGTGATTTCTGAGGATGCTAAGGCTAAAATCGAAGCATGGTGGAATAAAACACAACATAAACGTCACTTACCAATTAGCGTTTTTGATGATTTTTGGAAATAAAAACAAAAAGTTACTGACAGGATTTCTGTCAGTAATTTTTTTATTAAAAATGATGAGGACTTGAATAAGAAGTAAAATGTAATTATGATATAATTAACTAAAACGTTTACAAAAAAAGGAGGGATAAGATGACATTTATTGAAGTGATTAATGAGTCTAAAATCTACCAATCAGGACAAGAGAAGATTTATGCCAATGACCAAGTAAATTTTGAAATTGAAAAAGGAGAATTGGCTGTCATTTTAGGTTCCTCTGGGGCAGGTAAATCGACAGTCCTAAATATTTTAGGAGGAATGGATACAAATGATGAGGGAGAGGTTATTATTGATGAGGAAAAAATCTCTAATTTTTCAAACAAAGAATTGATTACCTACCGACGTTATGCCGTTGGTTTCGTTTTTCAATTTTATAATCTTGTCAATAATTTGACAGCACTAGAAAATGTTGAATTAGCTTCTGAAATTGTCGAAAATGCTCTTGATGCTAAAGAAGTGCTGAAAAGTGTCGGTCTGGAACATCGGCTTCATAATTTTCCTTCGCAACTTTCTGGTGGCGAGCAGCAAAGAGTAGCGATTGCGCGTGCCATAGCCAAAAATCCAAAAATCTTGCTTTGTGATGAACCAACCGGTGCCTTAGATTATCATACAGGAAAACAAATCTTGAAAATTCTTCAAGATATGGCCAGAAAAGAAGGAAAAACAGTTATTATTGTCACGCATAATGCTGCAATTGCTCCAATTGCCAACCGTGTCATTCAAATGCATGATGGAAAAATTAAACAAATTGATAATAATAGCCAACCAGAAGATATCGATAGAATTGAGTGGTAAGCTATGCGAAAAAAAACTTTAAATAAAGAAATTCGCAGGTCAATTACGGGTTCATTAGGTCGCTTTATTTCTATTTTTTCCTTGATGTTGTTAGGGACTTTCGCTTTTGTCGGACTAAAAGTTTCTGGACCCGATATGAGAAGGACAGCGGAAGATTTTTATGCTCAACATCATTTAGCAGATTTGACGCTAACTTCAACTTTGGGCTTGGACCATTCTGACCAGCAATTAATTAACGAAACCAAGGGCGTAAAAAAAGCAGAATTTGGCTATTTTCAAGATTTGGTAATCAAAGGAAAAGAAAACAGTCTGCGTTTATTTTCTAAACCAGATGAATTGTCAACTTATGAGTTAATGTCAGGCAAGTTGCCTCAAAAAGATTCAGAAATTGCTTTAGATTATTTATATGACGGACAATATAAAATAGGACAAACCATTGATTTTACCCCTCCCAAATCTAAGGATTCTGATTTAATAAAAAATCATTCCTTTAAAATTGTTGGATTTGTGAAATCAAGTGAATATGTCGATAAAAGTGATTTTGGTTCAACGACAGTCGGAACGGGTAAACTTAATGGGTATGCGCTTGTTACCAAGGAAGCCTTTGATTCTGATGTTTATATGATTGCTCGCCTATCCTATAAAAACTTACAAAATATCTCCATTTTTGATAGCAAATATGATAGCCGTTTAAAAACTGAACAAAAAACCTTAGAAAATACTTTTAAGAATCAACCAGAAAAACGTTTGGCAGCACTGAAAACAGCCCCAGAAAAACAGATTAATGAAGCGAAAAGTCAAATAGTTGAGGAAGAAAATCAACTCACTCAGCAAGAAAATCAATTAATCGCTCAAAAGAATCAAATTGGGGAAAATGCATCCGCTCAAGCGATTGAGCAAATCAATGCAGGCCAAAATCAAATTAATGATGGAAAAGAAAAGATTGCTAAAGCTAAAGCAGAGCTTGCAAAGCAGGAAACAGCCCTAAACCAGCTTGAAAAACCGACTTATCAAATTAATAATCGTAAAGAAGGAAATCCGGGGTATAAGACATTTTTAGATGACTCAACAAGAATTGACAGTCTTTCAAATATTTTTCCAGTAGTCCTTTTTGCGATTGCTTTATTAGTGAGTTTGACAACAATGACTCGTTTTGTGGAAGAAGAGCGAGGAAATCTTGGGTTACTGAAGGCTTTGGGATATTCAAACCGTGACATTCGTAAGAAATTTATGGTTTATGGATTAGTTTCTAGCGGTTTAGGAGCTTTAGTAGGAACAATTATTGGACATACCTTTTTGCCGATAGCGGTATTTAATGCTTACACAGCTTCATCTACCTTTAGCAATTTACGGTTAACATTCTCTCCTTTATGGACAATAGTTGCTTTTGCGATAGCTATAGCTTGTAGTCTTTTGCCAGCATATTGGGTTGTCCGAATGGAACTAAAAGAAGTACCAGCCAGTCTCTTTTTAGCAAAAGTACCAAAAGCAGGCTCACGGATTCTTTTAGAGAAAATTAATTTTATTTGGAAAAGAATGAGTTTTACTTATAAAGTGACGGCTCGAAATCTATTTCGTTATAAAAAGAGAATGTTAATGACTATCTTTGGTGTCGCTGGCTGTACCGCTTTACTTGTCATGGGATTTGGAATTCGAGATTCTATTTCTGGTTTATCAAATAAACAATTTGGTCAAATTTTGCACTATGACATGATTACTATTGAAAAAAATAAAGTAAATGACAAAGAAAAAGAAGAAATAGATAAAGAATTAGCCTCATCAGAAATTGAGAATTATTTGCCGATTGCCTTTGAAAATTTGACAAAAGAAGCCAGTGGCAAATTAGAAAAACAAGAGGTTAACTTAATTGCGACAAATCGTTCTGATGATTTATCAAAATACATTAGCTTAAAATCTCGTAAAAATAGTCAAAAAATTGAATTAAATAACTCTGGAGCAGTCCTTTCAGAAAAATTTGCTGAACTTTTAGACCTTAAAGTTGGTGATTCTCTGACACTAAAAGATAGTGAAAATCAGCCTCATAAGATAAAAGTAGCAGCAATTACTGAAATGTATATGGGCCATTATATTTTCATGAATCAATCGGTTTACCAAAATGTTTTTAAAAAAGATTTTGTGGCAAATGCCCAATTGATTAAGTTGAAAAATGCGTCTACAAATAATATTCAAAAAATGTCAGCTCAATTTATGCAAGAAGACGGAATTCAAGCAGTTTCACAAAATAGTGACCTCAAAAAGGTGATTGAATCCTTTATGTATGGCATTAATAGTGTCATGATTGTTTTGATTACTTGTGCCATTTTACTTGCGATTGTTGTCATCTATAATTTAACAAATATCAATGTTTCCGAGAGAATTCGCGAATTAGCCACAATCAAAGTTTTAGGATTTTATGACCGTGAAGTCACACTTTATATTTATCGGGAAACGATTTTATTAAGCTTTTTAGGAATTCTGGTTGGTTTTGTTTTGGGGGATTATTTCCATCAGGTTATTATGAACCAATTGTCAGCTGACCAAATTATGTTTGCACCGGGATTACTTTGGACAAATCTTTTATTATCGGCAGCAATTACTTTTGCGACTACTCTTTTGCTAGCTATTGTTGTTCATTTCAAATTAAAAGCCGTGGATATGCTTGGGGCTTTGAAATCAGTAGATTAATCATTAAAAATTTTACTGACAGCTTTTTAAGAAATAAAAAAATTACTGATGAAAATTCGAGGATATCCATAAGTGCTAAAGACACTAACGGCTATCCTCTGACAAAAATTTCATCAGTAATTTTTTTATTATTTTTCAACTTTACGTTTGAGGTCCCCAATTTGTTGGCCTTTATCTTCGTCAGCTAAAATCTCTTCAAAAGCAGGGAGTTGAATTTCTTCCCCATATTTTTGGTAAAGAGCAGTAGTCACCAAACGATAAGCTAGTCGTGCATTTCTTGAAAGAATTGGCCCATGGAAATAAGTTCCAAAAGTATTTTTGTAAATTAAACCTTCAGTTTGATCATCTGGATTATTTCCACCACCGTAAACGACGGTTCCTAGTGGCTTTTCGTCATCAGACAGATAGGTAATTCCTGAATGGTTTTCAAAACCATAATATGTTTCACCAAATTCTTCATTGTGAGTTTCAATATCACCAATAAAACGGTCAGTTCGTAAATTTTCAGTATAATGTCCAAGAATTCCCGTTCCTTGAATTTTTGTCCCTTCGGAATTAACATAGTACTGACCGAGCATTTGATAACCACCGCAAATTGCAAGAAGTGGTTTTTCAGATTCAATGTAATCTTTTAAAGGTGCTGACAAGTCAATCAATGATTGGTCAGCAATAATTTCTTGCTCATAATCTTGACCACCACCCCAGAAAACAAGGTCATAATCTTCTTTTGCAAAAGTATCACCTAAAGAAACGATATTGAAGGTCATCTCTGCCCCTAATTTTTCTCCGACATACTTGAGCATGAGAATATTTCCATTATCACCATAAGTATTCATTAAATCACCATAAAGATGAGCCACATTGAGGGAATACTTTGGATTTTCAAGATTTGATTTTAAAGAGATATAAGCCATTTAACGCATTTCCTTTCCAAGATAATGACCCTCAGCCAATAATTCACGCATTTGTAACATGGCAGTGTAAGTTGCCAAAATGTAAACATGCTCTTTTGGACTCTCTTTAATTGCCTCTAAAACTTCTGAAAGTTCCTTGCGTTCAGAAATATTTTCGGCATTAAATCCTGTCACACGCATTCTTCTAGCCATTTCAGATGAACGAACACCACCTGTGATAATTTGGTCAATTTCCATATCATTAATTAATTCAAAATTAGCATCCCAAATCCAACTTGTGTCAATTCCGTCAGCATAATTGGCATTTAAAAGGCTAACTAAAGTGAAAGGATAATTGGCTAATTTCATCATTTCAAGGGCTTGATTAGCACCTACTGGATTTTTAATCAAAACAATGGTTACTTTTTTTCCGTCAATTTCAAGCGTTTCTTGACGACCAAATACTGCTTTAGAAAGTTCAAAACCAGCCGCAATTGTTTCTTTTGGCACATTAAAATATTCAGCAACAGATACAGCAGCAAGAGCATTATAAATATTATAAAGTCCGCCAACATTAATTTTATAATCTGTCCCATCAATTACAAATTTAGAAGAAGTATTTGTAATCTCTGATAATTCTGTCAGCTGATAATCTAATTCTGGACGACTAAAGCCACAATTTTCACAGATATAATTTCCTAAGTTAGCATAGGTATTCATCTTGTAAGCCAAAATATGATGACAAACGGGACAAACAATCCCCTCAGTATTGTAATGAGCATGAGTAGGTTCATGGCTTTCATGGTTGAAACCATAGTATTTTACAGGATTAACTAATTTTTTTGAGTTGAAAAGTGGACTATCGCCATTTAACAAAACCGTACCTTTAGGACTATTTGCCGCACCCTTGACAATAAAGTCATAAGTTGTATAAATCTCGCCATAGCGGTCCATTTGGTCACGGAAAATATTAGTAAACACAAATAACGAAGGTTTGATATATTCAGTGATTTTTGGCAAACTCGCTTCATCAATCTCAAGAACAGCAAATTTCTTCCCATTCGCCGCCTGAACGCTCCCTTTTCGGTCGCCTCCAGCTTTGGGAGCTTTGAGAAAAGTTGATACAATCCCCGTAATCATATTGGCCCCAGTTGGATTTGTTACAACTGGTCCAAAAGCCTTTTCTAGAATTCCCACGGTCAGTGCTGTGGTCAATGTTTTTCCATTTGTCCCAGTCACAACAATGATTTCATAATTTTTTGTCAGTGATTTAAGAATTTCAGGATCAAATTTTAAAGCAATTTTTCCTGGTAAAGTTGAACCGCGCTTGAAAAATTTTTCCAAGACAAAGCGCGATGAATTACCAGCAAACTTTGCAAATGAAGTTTTTATTGTCATAAGCAATATTATACCAAATACAGGGATTTTTTGCTCTATAAAATTTGAAAAAAAATTTATAAAACATATTTGATACTACTAACAAAAAAAAGTGATAAAATAATATCATTATGAATAGCAGAATATTCCAACACAATACTTTTACGACACTTTCTAGTGGTTTTTACAAGGGAACGATTACCCTCAAAGAAGCACTAGAACACGGATCAGTCGGTATCGGCACACTTGATACTGCAAATGGAGAAGTGACCATTATCAATGGAATCGCTTATCACGGGGACTCAGAAAATCATGTCCGATTAGTTGAAGAAGATGAGACAATGCCTTATGTGGCAATGGTCGAACATCAGCCAATCGCAAAATTTACTGACAGCTCTGTCAGTAATTCAGAAGATTTTCTGTCAGCACTGACCAAGCGATTTCCAACAGCAAATACCGCTTATACTATTGTTATGACTGGTCAATTCAAAGAAGTGACAGTCAGTAGCAAACCAGCCAATAACACTCGTCCTTATGACGAAATTATGGCTGACCAACCTTATTTTACAAAAGAAAATATTTCTGGAACTATGGTTGGAGTTTGGGCGCCAAAACATTTGACTGACCTTTTTGGTCTTGGTTTTCACTTACATTTTGTCAGTGATGATAAAACTTTTACCGCACATGTCCAAAATTTCATTACAGAAAATCTTGAGATTGAAATTGGTAAAATAACCAAAATTGACCAAGAATTTCCTGACAATGATGAAAACTTTGACCAGCACTTATTTCAATAATTTTGTCTGATATAGAAGACAGACTTCTCAAATTTTGTTACTATTCAATTGAGAAGTCAGTAATTTGATTAAAATGTAATTTATAGAATATTTTGCTATAAAATAAAAGTAATTATAGCTCTCACAGAACCGCTCCCTACATAATAAGAGCGGTTTTTTATTGCAAAATATGCTATAATTATTCTAACTGATTTTTAGTTATAAAAAAGCGAAATGGAAGTTCAGTGGTCAAAAAATATATTTCAAACCACTAGAACTCTTATAAAGGAATCAAAATGAATCTACAAGAAATGAACGCGCGTAAGGAAAAAATTCGTAATTTTTCGATTATCGCCCATATTGACCACGGAAAATCAACACTTGCTGACCGTATTCTCGAGCAAACTGAAACTGTTTCAAAACGAGAAATGCAAGCTCAACTTCTTGACTCAATGGACCTTGAACGTGAACGCGGAATTACCATTAAATTAAATGCTATCGAGTTAAATTATAAAGCCAAAGATGGTGAAACTTATATTTTCCATTTGATTGATACCCCAGGTCACGTCGATTTTACTTATGAAGTTTCACGAAGCCTTGCTGCCTGTGAGGGAGCAATATTAGTTGTTGATGCCGCACAAGGAATCGAAGCCCAAACCCTTGCAAATGTTTATCTTGCTTTGGATAATGACCTTGAAATTTTACCAGTGATCAATAAAATTGATCTACCAGCTGCTGACCCAGAAATGGTCCGTCAAGAAATTGAAGATGTGATTGGTTTGGATGCCTCTGAAGCCGTTCTTGCTTCAGCCAAAGCTGGGATTGGTATTGAAGAAATTCTTGAACAAATTGTTGAGAAAGTTCCTGCCCCTCAAGGTCAAGTTGACGCTCCGCTCAAGGCTTTGATTTTTGACTCAGTTTATGATGCATATCGAGGCGTTATTCTTCAAATTCGGGTCATTGACGGCTCGCTTAAAGTTGGGGACCGTATTCAATTGATGAGTAACGGTAAAGAATTTGATGTCACAGAAGTTGGTATTTTCACGCCAAAAGCTGTTTCTCGTGATTTCTTGATGGCTGGAGATGTTGGTTATGTAGCAGCATCTATTAAAACCGTTGCGGATACACGTGTCGGAGATACCGTGACCCTCGCATCAAATCCAGCAACTGAGGCCCTAAAGGGTTATAAAGAAATGAATCCAATGGTATTTGCTGGGATTTATCCAATTGAATCAAATAAATTCAATGACTTGCGCGAAGCCCTAGAAAAACTTCAATTAAACGATGCTAGTCTTCGTTTTGAACCTGAAACATCGCAAGCGCTTGGTTTCGGATTCCGTTGTGGTTTCCTCGGTCTTTTGCATATGGATGTCATTCAAGAGCGTTTAGAACGTGAATTTGGTATTGATTTGATCATGACCGCGCCATCCGTTGTTTATCATATCAATACAACGGACGGTGAAACCCTTGAAGTAGCCAACCCATCAGAATTCCCAAATCCTACGCGCATTGAAAACATCGAAGAACCATTTGTTAAAGCTCAAATCATGGTACCAAATGATTTCGTTGGTCCGGTTATGGAATTAGCTCAACGGAAACGTGGAATTTTCCTAACAATGGATTATTTAGACGCAAATCGGGTCAATATCATATATAATATTCCATTGAGTGAAATTGTCTTTGATTTCTTTGATAAACTTAAATCATCAACTAAAGGTTATGCCAGCTTTGACTATGAGATTTCTGATTATCGTCCATCAAATCTTGTGAAAATGGACATTCTCTTAAATGCTGAAAAAGTCGATGCCTTAAGTTTCATTGTCCACAAAGACTTTGCCTTTGAACGCGGAAAAGTCATTGTTGAAAAACTTAAAAAACTCATTCCACGTCAACAATTTGAAGTGCCAATTCAAGCGACTATCGGAAATAAAATCGTTGCCCGTTCAGATATTAAAGCTCTTCGTAAAAATGTATTGGCCAAATGTTATGGTGGAGATATTTCCCGTAAACGAAAACTCCTTGAAAAACAGAAAGCCGGTAAAAAACGAATGAAAGCCATTGGTTCAGTAGAAGTCCCTCAAGAAGCCTTCCTATCTGTCCTCTCAATGGACGAAGAATAAAACATCTTAAAATCACCATCAAGGTGGTTTTTTGTTACAATAAAAGAAGTAGAAAAGAGGTAAAAAATGAAAATATTTATCGTTGGAAGTACAGGACGTGTAGGTAAAAGTTTGCTTAAATCTCTCTCAACAACGGACCATCAAATTTATGCTGGAGCAAGAAAAGTTGAGCAAGTTCCTCAATATAATAATGTAAAAGCTGTTCAGTTTGATGTTGATTGGATACCAGAGGAAATGGCCAAGCAATTACATGGAATGGATGCTATTATTAATGTTTCAGGCTCAGGTGGAAAAAGTTTATTGAAGGTTGACTTATATGGGGCTGTCAAACTTATGCAGGCAGCTGAGAAAGCAGAAGTTAAACGATTTATCTTACTAAGTACAATTTTTTCTCTTCAACCAGAAAAATGGATTGGTGCTGGCTTTGATGCATTAAAAGATTATTATATTGCTAAACATTTTGCTGATTTATATCTTACTAAAGAAACAAATTTAGATTATACAATCATTCAACCTGGAGCATTAACAGAGGAAGAGGCGACAGGATTGATTGATATTAATGATGAGGTTTCTGCAAGTAACACGATAGGAGATGTAGCAGATACTATCAAAGAATTAGTGATGACCAATCATTCAATTGGAAAAGTCATTTCAATGCACAATGGAAAAACGCCGATTAAAGAAGCACTTGAAAGTCTTTAAACTTTTCTTAATATTTAAAAGATACTTAAAAATTTAAGTATCTTTTTTGATTACAGTAAAAAATTGACAGGAGAGACTGTAATATTTTATAATTTTAATGACGCTTAAAAGAAAGCGCTAAACAATAAATTGTCAATGTCCGCAATTTATTCAAAAAATACGTAAGGAGTTTTATGGACACTAAAAAAATTAGATGGTTTACCGTCGCATTCATTGCCTTTAACATGGTTTGGGGAATGGGGAATGTTGTCAATAACTTTGCCCAACAAGGAATTACTGTTGTTACCTCATGGCTGTTAATTTTGGCTTTGTACTTTATTCCCTATGCACTTATTGTTGGTCAACTGGGTTCAACTTTTAAAGATAGTAAAGGTGGGGTCAGTTCATGGGTTGAAAATACCAGTACGAAACGCTTGGCTTATTATGCCGCATGGACTTATTGGGTAGTTCACATTCCTTATTTGGCTCAAAAACCACAAGCGATTTTGATTGCTTTTGGTTGGGTGGGTCAAGGAAACGGAAATCTGGTTAATCAGATGTCAATGACCGCTGTTGCTCTGGCTTCCTTAGCAATTTTTTTAGCTTTCTTATGGTTGTCAACAAAAGGGTTAAATACTCTTAAAGTGATTGGTGGGCTTGCGGGAACAGCAATGTTTGTTATGAGTTTACTTTTCATTGTCATGGCTATTGGAGCACCTTTTATCGCAAAAGATTTCCATATTGCAACGCCTGACATGGGAAATATTAAAACTTATATCCCTAAATTTGACTTCAGTTATTTCACAACTATCTCAATGCTAGTTTTCGCTGTCGGTGGTGCTGAAAAAATTTCTCCTTATGTTAATCAAACGAAAAACCCAGCAAAAGAATTTCCAAGAGGGATGTTTTTACTTGCTGGAATGGTTGGTATCTGTGCCGTCTTAGGTTCGATTGCCATGGGAATGATCTTCTCAAGCGGTAATTTACCAAATGACTTGATGGCTAATGGTGCATATGCAGCATTCCAAATTTTAGGTCAACACTTTGGTGTCGGAAACTTTTTAATGATTGTTTATGCTTTAACTAACGGTGTAGGACAAATTGCTGCCTTAGCTTTCTCTATTGATGCACCATTACGCATTTTACTTGCTGATGCTGACCCAGAATTCGTTCCAGCATGGTTGCGTAAAAAAACGAACAAAGGAACGCTTAAAAATGGTTATACATTAACAGGGATTCTTGTAAGTATCATTATTCTTTTACCGTTACTTGGAATCGGAGATATGAATGAATTAGTCAAATGGTTGACTAATTTAAATTCAGTTGTGATGCCAATGCGTTATCTTTGGGTCTTCTTTGCCTTCATTATGTTAAATCGGGCAGTGAAACATTTTCAATCTGAATATAAATTTATCAAACAAAAACGTCTAGCCATGATTGCTGGTGCTTGGTGTTTCCTCTTTACACTCATCGCCTGCGTGTTAGGGATGGTTCCAAAATTGGACTATGCTGCTAATCCATCTGCATGGTGGTTCCAACTTGCATCGAATATTTTGACACCAATTGTTTTAATTTTACTTGGTATGCTTTTGCCTTTCATTGCTCGTCGTGAACAACGCAAAACAAATGGTCTTGATTTAAATTCGCTCAATGTGGAATAAAGCCAGATTATCCCTGATTTTTTCAGGGCTTTTTTGATGCTTTTTTTAGATTAAAACAAAAGGATAAGTATTCTTAAAAATATCTAAGGATTAATTGTAAAAACTAGTCTATATCTATGAGAAAAGCTGACTTTTCGTGCAAAATTTGGTATAATATAGATAATCTGTTTGTCAATTGGGGCAAACTCTTCCGAAAGCAAGAAAGGAAAGTAAAATTTCATTTTAATGAGATTTTACAAGGCAAACATGCAAGACAAAAATGTTATCAATGTCAATTTAGTTGAGGAGATGAAGACGTCATTTCGTGACTATGCAATGTCAGTTATCGTTGCACGGGCACTTCCTGATGTACGTGATGGTTTAAAACCCGTTCACCGTCGTATTCTCTACGGAATGAATGAACTTGGAAATACTCCAGATAAACCGCATAAAAAATCGGCACGTATTGTCGGTGAAGTTATGGGTAAATATCACCCACACGGAGATAGTTCAATCTATGAAGCAATGGTACGTATGGCTCAATGGTGGTCTTATCGTCATATGCTTGCTGACGGACACGGTAACTTTGGTTCAATGGACGGAGACGGTGCCGCAGCGATGCGTTATACCGAAGCTCGTTTAAGTAAAATTGCCATGGAAATGTTGCGTGATATCAACAAAAATACCGTTGATTTCATGGACAATTTCGACGGTACTGAACGTGAACCGCTCGTTTTACCTGCTCGTTTCCCAAACCTTTTAGTTAATGGAACCACAGGGATTGCCGTTGGGATGGCAACAAACATTCCACCACATAATCTGGGTGAAACAATTGATGCAGTAGATATGCTCATGGAAAATCCAGAAGCTTCAGTTACTGATTTGATGTCTGTGATTCCTGGTCCTGACTTCCCAACAGGGGCTTTGGTTATGGGTAAATCCGGTATTCGTCGTGCTTATGAAACTGGTAAAGGTTCAATTACATTACGTGCAAAAACCCACATTGAAGAAATGGCTGGTGGAAAAGAACGTATCGTTGTGACTGAATTACCTTATATGGTCAATAAAGCGCGTTTGGTTGAACATATTGTTCGTTTAAACCATGAAAAACGAATTGAAGGATTGACTGCGGTTCGTGATGAATCCAACCGTGAAGGAATTCGCGTGGTTATCGAAGTTCGTCGTGACTTATCAGCACACGTTATCTTAAATAATCTGTTCAAACTAACAAGTTTGCAAACTTCATTTGGTTTCAATATGTTGGCTATCGAAAAAGGAATTCCTAAAATTCTTTCTTTGAAAGAAATCTTAGTTGATTATATTGAACATCAAATAGAAGTTGTTGAACGTCGTACAGCCTTTGATAAAGCACGTGCAGAAGCACGCGCACATATCTTGGAAGGTTTACGTATCGCTCTTGATAATATTGACCGTATCATTACAATTATCCGTGAATCACAAACGGATGCCATTGCACAAAAAACAATGATGGATGAATTCCTCCTCTCTGAAAAACAATCGCAAGCTATTCTTGATATGCGTTTGCGTCGTTTGACCGGATTGGAACGTGATAAAATTGAGGCAGAATATCAAGATTTAGTCGCTTTGATTGCTGACTTAGCCGATATTTTGGCAAAACCTGAACGAGTTAAGAAAATTATTCGTGAAGAATTAGAAGAAGTTAAACGTAAATTTGCTGACAAACGTCGAACAGAATTGTTAGTTGGTGAAGTTCTTACTCTTGAAGATGAAGATTTGATTGAGGAAGAAGATGTATTGATTACTTTATCAAATAAAGGATATATCAAACGTCTAGCTAATGACGAATTCCGTGCCCAAAATCGGGGTGGACGTGGTGTTCAAGGAATGGGAATGTCTGATGATGACTTTGTTCAACATTTGGTATCTACATCAACACATGATCATTTACTCTTCTTTACAAATCTTGGACGTGTTTACCGAATGAAAGGATATGAAATTCCTGAATACGGTCGGACAGCAAAAGGATTGCCAATTGTCAATCTCCTCAAGCTTGATGACGGTGAAAAAATCGCAACAATCATCAATGTTGACCGTGACCAAGAGGCGAAATATCTCTTTTTCACAACACGCAACGGAATTGTTAAACGAACTTCAACCAGTCAATTTAGCAATATTCGGACAAATGGTTTGAAGGCTTTGAAACTCCGAGATGGTGATGAACTGATTAATGTGCTTAGAACTTCGGGTGAAGATGAGGTGATTATCGGAACTCATTTGGGATACTCAGTTCGCTTTAAAGGTGCAGCTGTTCGTGATATGGGACGTGCAGCAGCCGGTGTTAAAGGGGTTAACCTCAGAGAAGGCGACTATGTTGTCGGAACTTCACGAATTGATGATAGTCAAGAAGTTCTTGTCATCTCAGAAAATGGTCTTGGTAAACGAACTCAGGCTTCGGAATATCCAACAAAAGGCCGTGGTGGTAAAGGGATGAAAGTCATGAATGTCACAGAAAGAACTGGTAAATTAGCTGGTTTAACTGCTGTCAATGGTGACGAAGATTTGATGGTTATTACAGATACAGGGGTTATTATCCGTACAAATGTGGCTAACATTTCTCAAACTGGTCGAGCTGCCCAAGGGGTTAAAGTAATGCGACTTGATGATGAAGCACAAATTGTAACTTTTGCACTTGTAGATCCAGTCATTGAAGATGAAGAAGTTGATGCGCCAGAACTTACTGATGAAACAATTTCTACTGACAATAACGAAGAATAATTGAAAAGAAAGTCTGCCAGTTACTGACAGACTTTCTGACTGAATAAGATGGTGCTGACAGCTCTGTCAGTAAAAATTAGAGAATGAAAAAAATAATAATTTGGGTTCTAGTAGCACTTAGTTTAATTAGCTTAAGTGCTTGCGCTAATGGAAAATCTAGTCAAAAAGATAATCGTAATTTATTAACGTCACCAATTAATAAAGACGTGACGACAATGGGAACTTACATTAAAGTTACGGTTTATGACAAAGGAAAAGAAGCTGCAGTTGAAAAGGCTCTAAAGCTTCCTGTTGAATACAATAATTTAACAACCGTTAATCAATCAGGTTCACAAATTGATGAGATTAACCAAAATGCAGGAATTAAACCTATCAAGGTGAATTCAAATGTATATGAATTAGTTAAAGCTGGTTATAACTATTCAGCTAAAGATTTAGGTTATGATATTACAATTGGTTCACTGACAAGTCTTTGGAATATTGGAATGGATAACGCTAGAAAGCCTGCTCAATCAGAAATTGATCAAGTTTTGCCTTTAATTAATTATCATGACATAAAGTTTGATGATAAAAATGAAACAATTTATCTGACACAAAAAGGTGCTCGTTTGGACTTGGGTTCCATTGTCAAAGGGTTTGTTGCCATGAAAATGGTTGATTCACTCAAAAAAGATGGTGTTACCACAGGGATTGTCAACTTGGGTTCTAGTTCGATTTATGTGATTGGTCATTCACCGAGGGGTGCTGACAGTCCGTGGACAATCGGAATTAAGAATCCAAATGATCCAACTGGGACTCAAATGGGGATTATTAAAGCTTCTAATGAGCACGTCAATACTTCAGGAATTTACGAGAGATATTTAGAAGTTGATGGGCATAAATACAGTCATATTTTAAATCCTAAGACAGGCTATCCTTTTGAGAATGATATTGCCAGTATCACCTTGTTAATTTCAGGAAAAGATAAGACCAATGGTGATGGTTTGTCAACAATGATATACGCTATGGGAACCAAAAAAGGTTACGAATACGTTGAAAAGTTGAAAAATGTTGAGGCTGTATTTGTTGATAAAGATAATAAGGTTTATATTACACCTGGACTGAAAGACAAATTCCAGCTTTCAGATAAAAAAACATTTGAAGTTGGTAATATTACAAACTTAAAATAATTGTTTAAATCTTGCTATACGCAAGATTTTTTTGTAAAACAATTAAAACTTTTGACTCAGAACTTAAAGCATGGTACAATGAATAAAAAGAGTACACAAAAAGACAAGGTGGGCAAAAATGGCAGAGCATAAAAAAACTAAAAGAGGGAAATATAACTGGCTGTTAAATACATTTATTGTTCTTCTATTTATAGTAGGATTAGTCTTAATTTTTAATAAGCCAATTCGTAACATGTTGATTGCAACAAATAGTAATAAATATCAACTTCATAATGTTTCACAAGAAAAGATAGAAAAAAATAAAAAAGCTGATGTAAGTTTTGATTTTGCTGCGGTAAAATCAGTAGATTTTCAATCAGTCATTACTAACCAGTTTAATAGTCAACCTCTACCTGTAATTGGTGGTATTGCAATTCCCGAATTAAATATCAATCTTCCTATCTTTAAAGGGGTTGGAAATACTTCACTTTTATATGGAGCGGGAACAATGAAAGCTGACGAAGTCATGGGTGAAGGTAATTATAGTTTGGCTGGTCATAATATGACTGGATTTACTTCTGACTTATCTATCTTATTCACTCCGTTAGAGAAAGCAAAAGCAGGAATGACAATTTATGTGACTGATAAAGATAATATTTATCAGTATAAAATTGATAAGATTGATGTAGTGACGCCAGAACATGTTGAAGTAATCAATGATAGTCCAGGTAAAAAAGAAATCACTTTAGTAACCTGTGCTGATGCTGAGGCAACTCATCGAATCATTGTACATGGAACTTTTGTAGATAAGACACCTTATGATAAAGCAACTGATACCATGAAAAATGCATTTGAAACCAAATATAATCAAATTAAAAATTTCTGATTTAAGAACTTCGTTATTATACGAAGTTTTTTTATTTAAGATAGCGATTGCAAAAGAAGGAAGATGATAGTATAATTATCTTAGTAAATAAAGTAAACAAAAGGAAACTTATGAAATTTATTTGTAAAATAAAGATTACTTATTCATTTACAGGGTTATTATTTATATGTTCGTTTATGCTTATGGCTATGTTTTCTCAAGAAAACAGCGTTAGTGCTGATAGCGTCCCAACACTAGTTACTAAGAACCTAACTGTATATGCTGTTAGTGGTGACTTTTATAATCACGCTAAAGAAGCAGTTGTAACTGCCATAGACTCTAAGGGGAACCGAGTAGAGGGAGTAGATTATTACAACGGGCCGATAAAGTATAGTATATCAACTGATGCTTATGGTAATTGGGTTACAGATAAACCGGGTATATACTCGGTAACTTATTCTTTTGTTGACCCTTCTACCAAAGCTTCAATCAGTCAGGAAGTTAAGGTTACTTCTGTTTCTTTACCGTCGTCGTCACTACCTATAAGTGAAATAGAAAATACATTAAATAAGAATGCGATTGTAGATGAGGACTCTGATAATAACGCTGTTTATGATAACTATAATGGAAATATACTAATGGCCTTTTATGCACATGACATATCATATATGACAAAAGGCTTTGAAGCCAGAGAAGAAAAAAATTATATTTTAACTGGCGGATATAAAAACTTTAACTACAGCGAAAATGAATTGAAATCAGCAACCTCTCTTATGGAAGGTTTCAGTAACGTATTGGAAGGAAAAAATACTGATTTTGACAAAATAGAAGCAATAGAAGATTACGTTGATGATTTAATGAATTATGATCTTGCAGGTGCAGAACAAGATGGCACGGAAGCAAATAATATTATATCTGGTGCACGTTTAAATGAAATTGTTGACAATGACCATGACCAATATTATGGTCAAGCGTTTAGTGCTTTTTTATCTGGCAAAGGTGATTGCATGCAGTATTCGATGCTTTCAGAACTTGGTTATATCTATGCTGGAATTCCAGCAGTGACAGAAATTAATAATGGAAATGTACCTACTGATGGCTTTTACCTTTCCTTTGGAAATGGGGGACACGAGTGGAATGAGGTTCAAGTAAATGGACAATGGTACATTGCTGATGATACATGGGCCGATAATGATATACGTTGGAGAGGGCTTATAGGTATGGATAAACTTCCTACTCAGGATAAGATTGGAATAAATACATTAACAAATCAACCTTTATATTATCATACTGGTAATGTTCGGAAATTAACGTTAATGAATAAATCGATGATTAATCCAACCTTAACTACTCAGCCGATTACAACGATTTCTGGTGGTGGAAACTACCAAAATATTATGTATAATTCCATTGTGAATGCAGTTTATAGTGATGGTAGTTTAGTTCCGCAATCAGAAATACACTTTTGTGTCCCCACTATAACTGTCGATGGATTGAGTTATTGGGCAACAGATTATACTGGAGTTCATAATGTTAATTTCAATTTTAAAGACCCAAACACGGGGGATATAATTACTTCAACAGTATTGGTAACTACTGTTAGTCCAATTTTACTTACCACAACCGTTAGTGCAGCTTCTGGCAGTGGAAATTATGAAAAAATGATGTATAACGCCATAGTGAATGCTAAGTATAGTTAATGGAACTCAAGTCCCTCTGTCTTCTATCCATTACCTTGTTCCAACTATAATTGTTGATGGACAAACTCATTGGGCTACCGATTATCCTGGCAACTACAATATTCAATTTAATTTCACAGACATTACAGGACAAATCGTAAAAGCAAATGTAACAGTCATCATAAATTAAACAAAAAGGGAAAAACAAAATGAATGAAGAATTATATAATTTTTTACTGGGGAAAATATTTTATTTTTGTCAATTGCCAAGCTATACAAAATGGGGAATCTGGTCATTTGAACCTGACGGTAAGATAAAAGGAATGCATAGTGACTTTGAACAAACATGGAAAATTGAAAATGAGCGGCTATTAATTTTAGATAGTCAAGGGCATGTCACTTGTATTTTTGAAGGTCAGATAGAAAAAATGCAAAAAAGTCATTTGCTTCGTCCAGGAATGGAACACTTTCAAGTTGCTTTGATTGCTACTGATTTAATCGGTTATGATTATTTTGATAGCCTTTGCCCGATTGAAAATGATTTAATTGCAGCATGTATGCAAACAGGGTCAGTGGCAAATGAAAAATTACGTCAGCTTCTTTTAGAAGATAAAACCATTGACGGTTATTATGCCGGTCGGGCTTATGCTGTTAAGAGAAAAGATTTAGAAATTGGGTTAAAGCAATATAAAGGAGTTTTTTATGATTTAGAGCTTTCGCAAAACCAGCCTGATTTTTTTACTAAAAAACTTTTGGTTTGGTTCCCAGGACTATTGAGCTACAATCACGGGAATGCTCGGGAAAACTTCTTTCCTAATCCTTTTGAAGGAATTACAGGATCTATTGCTAAAAATACAGTGGTATTAAGAATTGCCGATAGTAATTTAATTAATGGCTCTTATTATCTTAATACCCCAAACTTTGGAGATTATGAGCAGAATATTCAAGAACTCATTGAAAAAACAGCCAAAGAAGAAGGAATACTTAGGGAGAATATACTATGTGCTGGTTCTTCTCGTGGGGGTATGGGTGCACTTTATCATGGATTACTTGGAAATTATGCACTTGTATCAATGGACCCTGTCGTAGATCGTAGTCCCTGGTTGCAATCTGCTGATGTTCAATTAATGTTTGATTGTATTCCTGTTTCATTCGTAGATAAGCTCAATCAATTATTGGAAAAAACAAATTTATCAGCTGAAAAAATACAAGTAATAACAAGCCCTCAAGTTCCGATTACTTATCCATTTATTATTCAATTAAAAACTTGGAAGTTAGCACTTAAAACTTATCGTATGAAGTTGACAGATGAACAATTTGATTATCAGCCCTATGGTGGGAAAATGCATGGAGATTTTGTAAATCGTAATATCCCTCTGCTCTTGATGAAAATTAATGAATTTCTTTATGGATGCGATTCAATAGAGAATACGATAGATGAAAAAACCTTGTAAATAATCAAGGTTTTTAATTATCCTCCAAATATAAAAATGGATGAAAAATTATTGAAAAAATGATATGATAACGACATATATTAATTATTTTTGGATAAAAGTTATTTGATAGAAGGAAGTTATGAAAAATAAAAAATCAGCTAAAGTTAAGCAAGATAAGGTAAAACAAAGATTAAAACGAGTAAAACCATGGCAGGATAAGTCTGCAAAACTTCTTGGGCATTTATTACAATTTGCCTCAATTTACGCTTTAATAGTTGGGATTGTCGGCTGGTTGATGCCTCCTGTTCAAAAACTATTATCTGGTTTCCTCTATCTTTTTGCCCTTCCTACCGATTTTAGTATTTTTAATGCAATTGTTCTATTTATTTTAGCAAGCTCAATTCGACACCGGAGAAGATTAGCCCTTTGGATAGAAATTATCTATTTCCAATTAGCTTTTGTTGCATTTGGTCTTATTTTCTTATTGGCCTATTTCTTTGGATTTGTGACCAAAGAAGCACTAGACATGTCACAATTTTCTATCTTCTCACTTTTATTTGTTATTCTCGGAGTAGTTGTTTCTCTTGCGACAGCTGTATTAATGATTTTATCTCGAAATGCCTTTCCAACAAAAATTGTGAATGGCACTTGGTGGAAAGGTATAATTATTGCGGCTGTAGGATTTGTCTGCTCTATTATTGGCGGAGTAATCGTTTCATTTTTAACTTTCCATGGTTCTGTATCCTTATCTCAAAGAATTGCTTACGTTTTTAGAGAATCTGTCAGTGATTTCCGTTACCTTCTTCCTTTTGGTCAGGAAATTTTCCCGTACAGCTCTGGAAATAATATTTGGGTCAGTACTACAATTTCAGTCATAATGCTTCTTGGTTTTATCAGCGCATTTCTCATTTTTACGCGCTCTACTCAAAAAGAACTTTCGGCAAATGCAAAACAAGAATTAGCAATCCGTCAGCTAATTCTAGATTATGGTGATAATGACTCGCTTGCTTACTTTGCGACTCGCAGAGATAAAAAAGCTATCTTTTCTAAAAATAAAAAAGCTGCCATCACTTATCATCTTTTTGGAGATGTTTTGTTAGCCAGCGGCGACCCAATCGGAGATGAAAAATCATGGAAAAGTGCGGGAGAAGCATTTCTCAACCTTGCACGAGCACAGGGCTGGACACCAGGCGTTATTGGATCCTCTGAAGCAGGAGCAAAAATGTACGCTCAATTAGGGCTGAACGCAACTGTATTCGGGGATGAGGCGGTCGTTGTCGTTCGTGACTTTTCTATTGAAAATCCAGCCATGCATGATGTGGCACAAGTTATGCGTCGTGCAAAAAGAGAAAACTATCAAGTCAAGATTCGTCGCCAGGCTGAAATTCCTGCTACAGAACTTAGTGATTTAACCAAATTAACAGAACAATGGCGAAATGGTGATGAACGTGGTTATTCAATGGCTTCAAGTCGATTTGGTGATCCAACAGACCAACAAATAATGATTGTAACAGCATCCGATGCTGCTGGAAAAGTTCAAGGAATTTTATCCTTTGTTCCGGTGGGGTCAGATAAATTGTCACTTGATACGATGAGACGTTCTCCTGAGGCAATGAATGGAGCTGTCACTTTCATGATTAGTAGTTTGATAGAAGCAGCTAAAGAAAAAGAGATAAGCGAAATTAGTTTAAACTTTGCGGCAGCACGGCAATTCTTCATTAACGGAGAAACATTGCAAGCGAATGCCTTAGATAAAGCGGCACGAACTGTAATGAAATTCTTTTCACGTTGGTACCAATTGGAATCACTTTATCGTTCAAATGATATTTACTTGCCAGAATGGCGAACTCGTTATATTTGTTATGATAATGGCGGTTCTCTTACTTCCGTTCTTTTTGCAATTGGCCAAGCTGAAGGATTTGTTCCGACGAATATCTTTTCTAAAATCAAAAGTTTCTTTTCACGAGATTATGACCCTAGAACAGAAAATCGCTGGTGGAAAAAATCAGATTTCATCAAAAAGGTTCATCGACTTGAAGAAAATAAGCGATTGGAATTATTGAATGAAGCTGGTCATGATGACAGTTATCTAAAAAAATTAAATGATCTTAGAGAAAATGGTATTCCACCATTTAGTCTTCCCGATAGCGAAACCGAATCAGTAGAAACTCTTAGAAATAAATTTGAATCAGTTGATGAATTTGATGAAAAAGAATATAGCATTCATGGGAAGTTAATTAGTTTGCGTGGCCGAGGCGCAATGCAATTTGCAGATTTGGCAGATAATCAAGCAAAAATTCAATTGGTTATAAAACGTGACACTCTTAATGAATATGCTGAATTAGAAAATCGTTTAGAAAATTTTGCAATATGGAAAAAAGATGTGACCGTTGGTGATAGAGTACTTGTTAAAGGAACGCTGATGCGCACGCAAACAGGTGAATTGAGTCTACGGGTTAACTCATGGAAAATGCTTTCTAAAACACTAAGAGAACTGACAGATATCGAAAAAATAGACCATACAAAATTTATTGAACGGACAGAATATTTATCAAGAATTAGAAGAGATTTGCTATCAAACAGATTTGTTGAAGTAGATAAGCAGGATTATTTGGCATTGGCTGCGGGATATGATAAGGTATTTTCTATTCAGAATTCAAAAGTAACAGTTTTATGGGCTTATCAATCAATTGAATCCTTAAAGAACCTTCTTAGTAATCTACTTGAAGATGAAGTTCTAATGGATTCATCAGAAGTTTTTCCAGACCCTGAAGCTAATGAAGATGCTTTGCCAGAGTTAAAAAGAGCGCTCAGTTATGGTTTGCCTGCTTTTGCAATGGCAGAGTTCTATTTACCAACTGAAGCAGCTGATTTAGGAGTAGATTCAGAAAATGAAAAAAAGTAATTACTTAATCAATATTGCTATTTGTGCTGCCTTATTGTACAATGCTTGGATTCTTGCATTTTGGTTAAATCCAACTGTAGTTAACTCAAGTCTTTTGAGTGGACTTTCTGCACTTGATCAACCTTATCATCAATTATTCACCTTAACAGATATTCTTTTCGCTTGTTTTTCTTTGATACTTGCGTGGGGACTTTTTAAACAAAATGAAAGAGAAGACAAACGTCTTCTCATAATTTTTCTTTCGATTGCGGGATTTGGTGCAGCAACAGGCTTAGCTACACTTTTTCCTTATGCTGATATTGCTCACAGTGAGGGAATTCCTAATCCTCTTAAAGCACCTGAACTCTTTTTACATGACGGATTAAGTGTTTTAGCCTTATTATTTATTCTTACAGGAGTGATTTTTTCACTTTTAGTTTATCGAAATAAATTTGTTTTCCTTTTGGCCATTGCTTTTGTAATTACAACTTTGCTTTCTTTCATTGCGGGTGCAATTCCTCAGTTAGTAGGTCCTCTCGGTCAACAGATTAATGGGGTGCTTGGTGGTATATGGTTAGTCTTTATTTGTTGGAGAGTTCTGAACGGCACTTCAAAAGAAGTTCGTAAGGAGAACTGACCGTACGCACAGGTGATAATTTAAGGAGTAATCTAGCAGAAATAAAGCCAAAAAAAGCCGCAAATAGATGACCCATATCCCAAATACTATGTTCAACGAATAACGGAAGTAAGATAAATAGTCCTAAAATTATAAGTCCAATATAAAACATTCGTTTTCTCATTATAAGAATGGCAGCAGCGCAACCAGCAACTAAAATATATGAAACACCAACATCAGTTGCCATTGCTAAAGAACTGGGAGCACGTCCGCTATTTATTGCCCAAAGTTCAAGAAAAATAGTAGTGAGACTGGCTAAAATATGACCAGACAATGTGATGACAATCATTCTTGGTGAACCATATTTTCGTTCTGCCCAAGCAATAACGGTCCAAAAAAGGACAACATAAATGAGGAGACCTGCTCCGTTATCCGCAACCCAAAAAGCACTATCAAAAAAAGTAGAGATTGGTTTATCAGAAACTCTGGCTATACTTGTTGAAGAATGGTTCGTTAGAATGTTAATTAAGTGTTGCGGTGCAGTTCTTTGAACTAGCGTAAAAGCGCAAAAAATGGCGGTATAGGTAAATGTTGCAGGGGCTGACTGAAGCCATTTTGAAAGAAAATGAGTATAGACAGATAATTTTCGAACCTCATCGTGAATTTTACGAGAAAAATGAGCTAAAAATTTTAAAAAATACCAAGTACAACATAAAATTAATACAGTTGATAAAAAAATCATAATTTATTCCTTTTCTTTTTATTATACCATTAAAGCTTATGGAGGGGTTAGCATATTTATTAGGCTTAGACCATAAAAATAGAAGATTATAAGAGGCTCGCATTAAGTGATTTACTTATGATATAATTAATAATGATTTGCAGCTAGGAGAATAAAATGAATCCACTATTACAAGGAATGAACGAAAAACAAGCAGAAGCGGTCCAAACTACAGAAGGGCCTTTATTGATTATGGCAGGAGCTGGTTCGGGTAAGACTCGTGTCTTAACTCATCGAATTGCTTACTTAATTGATGAAAAAATGGTTAATCCTTGGAATATTTTAGCGATTACCTTTACAAATAAAGCAGCAAAAGAAATGCGGGAGCGTGCTTTATCACTTACTCCAAGAGCACAAGATACATTAATTGCGACCTTTCACTCAATGTGTGTAAGAATTTTGAGACGTGATGCTGACCATATTGGTTATAATCGTAATTTTACGATTATAGATCCAGGGGACCAAAAATCGTTGATGAAACGAATTTTGAAAGAAGCTAATTTAGATCCTAAAAAATGGGAACCCAAAGGGCTTTTAAATGCGATTTCAAATGCTAAAAATGATTTATTAGATGAATCAGCTTATGAAGCTCAAACAAGCGCTAGACATCCATACGAAATGGTTGTTGCGCGTGTTTATAAGATTTACCAAAAAGAATTACGAAAAGCAGAATCAATGGATTTTGACGATTTAATCATGCAGACGTTGCGCCTTTTTGATGAAAACCCGGATGTCCTTTCTTACTATCAAGGGAAATTTCAATATATTCATGTTGATGAGTATCAAGATACCAACCATGCACAATATCAGTTGGTTAAACTTTTAGCCAGTCGTTTTCAAAATATCTGTGTCGTTGGGGATGCTGACCAATCAATCTATGGTTGGCGCGGAGCAGATATGCAAAATATCTTAGACTTTGAAAAAGATTATCCAAAAGCTAAAGTTGTTTTGCTCGAAGAAAATTACCGCTCAACAAAAACAATTCTTGATGCGGCAAACAATGTTATAAAAAATAATTTAAAACGTCGACCAAAAGAGCTCTGGACGCAAAATGATGCTGGAGATAAGATTGTTTATTTTCGTGCTGGAAATGAACAAGAAGAAGCAAATAAGGTTTCTGAAATTATCACATCAGGTGTTCGTTCAGGACGTTCTTATGCTGACTATGCTGTGCTTTATCGGACTAATGCTCAGTCTCGGACAATTGAAGATTCTTTTGTTAAATCTAATATTCCTTATACAATGGTTGCGGGAACGAAATTCTACTCACGTAAGGAAATTCGTGATGTTATTGCTTATTTAAACGTAGTAGCAAATCCAGCAGATAATATGAGTTTTGAACGAATTGTTAATGAACCTAAACGAGGAGTCGGTCCGGGGGCATTAGAAAAATTACGTCGTTTTGCTGACAGTCGTGGACTTTCTTTAGCAGATTCAAGTTTTGATATTATGTTATCCGATATTCGTGGAAAAGCGGCTGGTGAGATTTATAATTTGGCAATGGCCTTTGATTTGTTGAGAACACATAGTGAAAGTTCAACAATCACAGAATTAGTTGAAGAAATGTTAGAGCGTACTGGCTATGTCAAAGCTTTGCAAATGATGCCAAGTATCGAAAATCAAGCACGAATTGAAAATATTGAAGAATTCTTGTCAGTAACTAAAGGATTTGATGAAAAATCAGAAATTCCTCTAGATGAAGAAACAGGAGAGCCAATTATTGAAACTGGTTTAGATAAGTTGAGCCGTTTCCTTAACGAAGTTAGTTTGCTTTCTGAAACAGATGCTTATGAGGAAGAATCTGACCAAGTAACAATGATGACCCTGCATGCGGCAAAAGGTTTGGAATTTCCAATTGTTTTCTTAATTGGAATGGAAGAAAACATTTTTCCTTTATCACGGGTAAATGAAGATATTGATGAGTTAGAAGAAGAACGACGTTTGGCTTATGTTGGAATTACACGGGCAGAAGAAACGCTCTACTTAATGAATGCCAATCAACGTGTGCTTTATGGTAAAACGAATTATAATCGTCCCAGCCGTTTTATTTCGGAAATTGATGATGAATTACTAGAATATGCTGGGATTGCTCGTAAAGCAAATTCAAGCTTTAATGCTTCTTATAAATCTGGTGGTTTTGCCAGTGGGATTTCGATGTCAGATGCGCTTCATCAAAGAAAAGCAGTCATTAATCCAACTGCAGCTCAAGCGACGATTAATAATTCTGAAACAGAAGATTGGCAAATTGGCGATACAGCGATTCACCGTAAATGGGGCGAAGGTATGGTATTAGGAATTTCTGGTTCTGGTAAAAATATGGAACTCAAGATTAATTTCCCAGAAGTCGGAATGAAACGTTTATTAGCAGCAATGGCTCCAATTGAGAAAAAATAGAAAAAGTAGTGAAAAAATAATGACTTATCATGAGTTAGAACAAGTCGAATTGACAAATATGTGTGCCATTATTGACGAAAAAAATCATAAAGTTCTTGTTCAAGAGCGTAAAAAATCATGGACTGGAATTGCTTTTCCCGGAGGACATCTGGAAAAAGGTGAGGCTCTTGTTCCGTCAACAATAAGAGAGATTAAGGAAGAAACTGGACTTGATATCACAAATTTAAAACTTTGTGGAGTTAAGGATTGGTTTGAACCTGAGAAGAACAGAAGATATATGGTTTTTCTTTATTCAACAACAGAATTCTCTGGTCAATTAATTAATGAAACGGATGAAGGTAAAGTTTTCTGGCAAGATATTAATCAATTAGCAAATTTGAATCTTGCAAGTAGTTTTCTTGAAATGGCAGACATGATGCTTCACTCAACTTACTCAGAATTTGTTTATGAGATTGATGGAGAGCATTGGGAAAAGAAATTTTATTGATTTTGCATAATAACTATTATGTAAAGTGATTGGATTGAGGTAGGAAATGACTGAATTAAGAAGATGTAATTGGTGTTTGTCAACTGATAAAATGATTCATTATCATGATACTTATTGGGGAGTCCCTTTACATAATGATCAGGAACTTTTTGCAAAATTGGTCCTTGATTTAAATCAAGCAGGGCTTTCTTGGGCAACAATATTAAATAAACAAGAAAATTTTTATGAAGCTTTTGATAATTTTGAAATTGAAAAAGTAGCAGTATATGACGAGAATAAGGAACAAGAACTTTTACAAAATGCGGGAATTATCAGAAATAAATTAAAGGTTAAAGCGGCGATTGTTAATGCTCAAAAAGTTTTAGAAATTCAAAAAGAATTTGGCTCCTTTAATAAGTACATCTGGTCGTTTACTGACGGAAAAGTTTTACAGCATCGAGTTAATGATGAGTCAGAAATTCCAGCAACAAATGAACTTTCTGACAAAATGAGTAAAGATATGAAGAAACGTGGTTTTAAATTTACAGGTTCAACGGTTATCTATGCTTTCTTGCAAGCTGTAGGAGTGATTAATGACCACGCAGATTATTGTTATAGACAAGCAGAATTAATGGATTGAAGCGCTTTCTTGTGGTAAACTGGTTATAGTATTAAAGTTGTAATTACTATAAAATTTTATCAGAAAAGGAGCTTACTATGGCTAATATTCACCCTTATCTTACTTTTAATAATACGAAGGAAGCATTAGATTATTATAAAGATGTTCTTGGAGCGACAAATATTTCACGAATGCCTCTGGCTGAAGAACAAGCTGAACAATTTGGAGTTCCAATCGAGAAGGCTTCCGATTTAACAATGCACTCTCAATTTGACATTCTAGGTTCAACCATTATGGCTGCGGACAATTTTATGAAAGTTGATCCTCTTGTTTATGATTCTATTTCAATTTTAATTGATTTAGATTCGGAAGACGAACAAGCGGTCTCACAAGCAGATGCTTTTTGGGACAAGGCTGTTGAATCAGGGACAGTCACTGTTAATTTACCTTTTGAAAATCAATTCTGGGGTGGAAAAATGGGTGATTTTACTGACAAATACGGAGTGCGTTGGATGCTACATGCTCAGCCTTATTCTAAGTTACAATCGAACTCATAAATCTTTATAAGTAAAAATGGAAAGTACTGACGATTCTGTCAGTACTTTTTGTGATTTATTCTAAAAATATTTTTAATGACAGCTAAAAATTTTATAGATATTTGGAAAGTTGCTAAAAATTTGTTATAATAACTATGTGAATTTTAACACAAAAGGAGTAATTTATGAAAATTTGGACTAAACTAGGCTTGCTAACGCTTGTGGGCCTCTCTTTGACTTCTTGTGGAAGTAATACAAAGAATACAAAAGGACAATCAAGTTCGTCTCAGAAAGTTGAAACCTCGGCTGGTGCAAGTAAATCAAACATCTATGCTGACCCTTCTACTTTAAGTGATAAATACGATGTGATTATTGTTGGTTCTGGTGGAGCTGGAATGACTGCAGCAATTGAAGCAAAAGATGCTGGAATGAATCCAGTCATTTTAGAAAAAATGCCAATCGCTGGTGGAAATACTTCAAAAGCCTCAGCTGGTTTGAACGCGTCAGAAACATCAGTCGAAAAAGCACAAGGTGTCGCCGATTCAAATGATAAATTTTATGAAGAAACGCTCAAAGGTGGTGGCGGTACGAATGACAAGGCACTCCTTCGTTATTTTGTTGACCACTCGGCTGGTGCTGTTGATTGGTTAAATACAAATGGGATTGTTTTAGATAATTTAACTACGACAGGAGGGATGTCAGTTTCAAGAACTCACCGACCACATGATGGTTCAGCAGTTGGTGGTTATTTGGTAAAAGGTCTTGAAGAAAATATTACCAAACGAAATATTCCCTTATTTGTAAATAGTGATGTTACCAAAATTACTGAAAAAGATGGTAAAGTATCTGGAGTTAAAGTTAAGATTGAGGGTGAAACTAAAGATATTTCTTCTAAAGCAGTCGTTGTTACAACAGGTGGATTCGGTGCAAATAAGAAAATGATTGCAAAATATCGTCCTGACCTTAAAGATTATGTGACAACAAATGCCGCTGGTTCAACTGGTGACGGAATTACTATGATTTCTGAACTTGGTGGGCAATTAGTTGACATGGATAAAATTCAAATTCATCCAACTGTATTCCAAAAAACAGGTTATCTTGTTTCAGAATCAATTCGTGGTGAAGGGGCGATTCTTGTAAATCAAAAAGGAAAACGTTTCTTTAATGAAATGGATACTCGTGATAAAGTTTCTGCTGCTGAACTTAAACAACCAGGAAAATATTCTTATGTTATTTTTGGAGAAGGAACCAAAGATAAAGTAAAAGCGGTTGAACAGTATATGTCTAAAGATATGGTCGTTGAAGCTGACAGTATCAAGGAACTTGCTGACAAGCTCGATATTAATGAAAAAACGCTGACTTCAACAATTGATGATTGGAACAAAGCTGTATCAGCTAAAAAAGATGAAGACTTTGGTCGTACAACAGGAATGACTACTGAAATATCAGGTAAGTATTATGCCATTAAAGTGGCACCAGGAATTCACCATACAATGGCTGGGGTAAAAATTAATACAAATACTCAAGTCTTGAAAAAAGATGGTAATCCAATTCAAGGATTATATGCTGCCGGAGAAGTTACAGGTGGTCTCCATGGTGGTAACCGTATTGGTGGTAACGCTGTTGCTGATATTGTTATCTTTGGACGACAAGCTGGAACTCAATCTGCGGCCTATGCTAAAACAAGCAATTAATATTTATTAATAAGTAGTTATTGAGAATAAAAGTTACTGACGGAGTATTTGTCAGTAACTTTTTGTATTATTAAGATTGATTAAAGGTAAATTCTTTGAAATAGATAAGAAAATTAAGTATAATTTAATTATGAAAAAGTATTTTTCAAGCTTTATTAAGGAGGCTTTTTATGGCAAAACATTCAAAAGCGAGTTCAAAAAACAGCAAAAAAGTAATTGCAATTGCCAGTTTGGCAGTCATTTTAGTAGTTGCTCTCGGAATCATTGCTTATCAAGTTTTTTATCCTCATAAAACTCCTGATAAGTCAGCCTCTTTTGCACAAACAAGCTCGACAAAAGTAAGTAAGAGCACAAGTAGTAAATCACAAAGCTCTAGTACAACGAGTGATTCAACTCAAGGATCAACTTCCGCTTCAAGTAGTTCAAAGACTTCGGCATCTTCAAGTAATGACTCTCCAAAAAGCTGGTCAACTCTAACTGGAAAGCAGCAAGATGCAGTTTATGCCCAATGGGTTAATAATGCTCAAGGCAAATTTGATATTTATACTGGAGAATCTTACTTAACTTATCTTGTTAATGTAGGTTCAAATGGCGTATCCACATATTCTGACCCTGTCAATGTTATACAAAATACAGCACGTATTCAACAAAATGCTGATGGAACCTATTATTTACAAGTTCCTGATCCAACGCAGACAGGTTTAAGAATGGCACAGGATCCATGGCCAATGGTTCAATGGCAAACTAAAGAAACACTGACAGGTGCGCAACTTGTAGCTAAATATGGTTCGGATGCTTCGCTCAATAGCGGTAGTTCACAAATCAAATCAATAAACGCCACAAAAGTTCCAACGGGAAATTAAGTATAATAAAAGATTGACTTTGGTCAATCCTTTTTTAGTCAGAGAAATTATTGACATTCTGTCAGTAATTTTTTTATGGAAAGAACCAATCATAAAGACTGTAAGTGATTTTTTAGTCAAAAAATGCTATAATTTTCAGGATGAATGAAAATTTAAATGGCATTTTAAATGTCTATAAAGAAGCGGGCTGGACATCTTTTGATGTTGTTGCCAAACTTCGTGGTATTTTAAAAACAAAAAAAATTGGACATGGTGGAACTTTAGACCCTTCTGTGACAGGCGTTTTACCAGTGGCCGTTGGAAAATCGACGCGGTTATTAGAATACATGGAGGCGGCAGGTAAAATTTACGAAGGTGAAGTTACGATTGGTTTTTCAACGGAAACCGAAGATGCTGATGGGGAAGTTGTCAGTAAAACGCCAGTGGAACGAGAGCTGACAGAGTCTGAAATTGACTCAGTAATGAAAAATTTTATTGGAAAAATAAAGCAAATTCCTCCAATGTATTCAGCCGTAAAAATTAACGGAAAAAAATTGTATGAATATGCCAGAGCTGGTCAGACAGTTGACCGTCCGGCAAGAGAAATTACAATCAAATCATTTGTCAGAACAAGTCCCGTGATGACTGATGAAACGGCAGGTTTGGTAAGTTTTTCTTTCAAAGTTGAGTGCAGTAAAGGAACCTATGTCCGAACATTAGCAGTAGATTTAGCAGAGCAACTTGGTTACGCAGGACATATGTCAAAATTGCAAAGAACAGCAAGCAATGGACTGATGATTAAAGATGCCGTCAAACTCTCAGAAATTGAGGCAGCAAAAGAGGCAGGAGTGCTTTCTAGCTTAATGTACCCAGCAGAATATGCTGTCAGTGATTTGCCAAGAGTAATTTTGACTGCTGACCAGTTTGAAATGGCACGAGTTGGAAAAAAATTTGCTGAGGATGATTGGGTTACAGATGAAACTACTGACAGCCCTGTCAGTAAGTCTAATAAAAGTGAATTTTTACTGACAGACTTGTCAAAACTGACAAGAGATAAATTTGCAGCCTTTTATGATGATAAATTAGTTGCTGTTTACATGAAACATCCAGAAAAAGCAGGAATTTGGAAACCAAATAAAGTATTGGTTTAATTCTTAGCAATATGAGCCAAAGTGAGAAAAATGGAAATATTAGAATTTAATGATGAACTAAAATTTGATGAAGAACTTATCCTTGTCCTCGGTTATTTTGATGGATTACACCGAGGACATCAAAGTCTTTTTACAGAAGCTAAAAAAATTGCGGCGGTATTGAATTTAAAAATAGCTGTTTTTACCTTTCCGGAAAAACCAACATTAACCTTCAACAAATTTGAGCCTGAAATGCTTTTGAAATTAACTTCAGATGAAAAACGAGCAGAGCTCTTTGCTGAAAATGGGGTAGATTACCTTGTATTTAAAGATTTCACTTCTAATTTTGCTCATCAAACTTCAACTGAATTTGCAGAAAGTGTCGTCAAAAGATTTAATCCCAAAGTGGTGATTACAGGATTTGATTATACGACAGGTTCTGATATGAAAAATCTCAAGTCAACGGAAGACTACCGTGTGGTCATCATGCCGGAAAAAGCGGATGAACATGGAAAAATTTCATCGACACGGATTAGAAAAGCAGTTGAAGAAGGTGATATTGCACAAGCAAATGAACTTTTAGGTTATTCTTATGAAACAAGAGGCCTTGTTGTTCATGGTTTTGCCCGCGGAAGACAATTGGGTTATCCAACAGCAAATCTAGTAATTAAAGATTACGTTCATTTGCCAGCTGTTGGAGTTTATACCTGTGATGTCATTTTTGCTGGAGAACGTCATCGGGGCTTTGCTTCAATTGGATATAATGATACTTTTAACGGGACTGAAAAAACAGTTGAAGTTCATATTTTTGATTTTAATGGAGAAATTTATGGTGAAAAATTGACTGTTTTATGGCTAGATAAAATTCGCGATATGATTAAATTTGATGGGATAGATCAATTAATTAAACAAATGAAAGAAGACGAGCAAATTGCTCGTGATTTCAAAGCGTAAATAAACTGTAAGTCAATTGGGAAAAGAGATTTGGAAAGGGAGTAGAAAAACAACGTGAGTCAAAAAGACATCCGCTGTTTTTTTATGATGAAAAGAGATGAAAATAAATAACAAAAAAGTTGTAATTGTTGGAGCTGGAGCCGTCGGGAGTACTTATGCTCATAACTTAGTTGTTGATGATTTAGCAGATGAAATTGCAATAATAAATACCAACAAAAGTAAAGCTTCAGCCAACAGTTTGGACTTGCTTCACGCGCTTCCTTATTTAAATGCAGCTCCTAAAAATATTTATGCTGCTGATTATTCAGATGTTTCTGATGCAGATATTGTTGTTTTGTCTGCCAATGCTCCGTCAGCAACTTTCGGAAAAAATCCAGATCGCCTACAGTTATTAGAAAATAATGTCGAAATGATTCGTGATATAACTCGTAAAACAATGGATGCAGGTTTTGATGGTATTTTCTTGGTCGCATCAAATCCAGTTGATGTCCTTGCCCAAGTTGTTGCAGAAGTATCTGGCTTGCCTAAACATCGTGTGATAGGAACAGGAACGCTTTTAGAAACTAGTCGGATGCGCCAAATCGTTGCTGAAAAACTCCAAATTAATCCTAAAAGTATTCATGGATATGTTTTAGCTGAGCATGGGAAATCAAGTTTTGCCGCTTGGTCAAATGTGACAGTCGGTGCGATTCCATTAACAACGTGGCTCAAAAAATATCCTAATCCAGAGTTTCCAACTTTCGATGAAATTGACCAAGAAATCCGTGAAGTAGGCTTGGATATCTTTATGCAAAAGGGAAATACCTCTTACGGAATCGCTGCTTCATTAGCTCGTTTGACAAGAGCAATTTTTAGAAATGAAAGCGTGATTCTACCAGTTTCTGCCTATTTGACAGGAGAGTATGGCCAGTCCAATCTATATACAGGAAGTCCTGCAATTATAGATAGAACAGGTGTTCGAGCGGTCTTAGAGTTAGAATTAACTCAAGATGAGCAAGAAAAATTTAAAGCTTCAACGGTTCTTCTTAAAGAGAATTTTGATTCAATTAGAGAAAAATGTACTTTGTAAATATAATAAAAAGAATAAAGAAATTTATTCTTTTTATTATACAAAACAATGAAATAATATTTCAAAATAAAAAAAGATTAAATTGATACTTGAAATAATAATTCTTTTAAGTTATAATGAATACGTTATCAGGAAATAATATTTCGGAAGGATAAAAAATGTACGGTTTTTCAATTTTTATGAATAGGGACTTGAATGAAAAGGACTATTTATATATTGACAAGATGACTAATCATGGTTTTAAAGGGATTTTCACATCTATGCATATTCCCGAGGATGAAGCAAGTCTATATAAAAAAAGGCTAATAGACTTAGGAACAGCTGCTAAAAAGAATCATTTGAAACTTATGATTGATATTTCAGGTCAAGCTTTAGAAAAAGCTGGATTTTCTATTGATAGAGTAGAAGAACTTCAAGAACTTGGAGTAACTGGTCTCAGAATGGATTATCATATCAGCAATGAGACAATTGCGCAAGTTAGTCAAAAAATGACTGTCAGTCTAAATGCCAGTACAATCAGGCAAGAAGATATTGATGAGTTAAAAGAAAACAAGGCAAACTTTAATCAGCTTGAAGCCTGGCACAACTATTACCCAAGACCAGAAACAGGCCTTTCTCGGGAGAGCTTTCTTAGAAAAAATGAATTTTTGAAAAGAAATTCATTTAAAGTTATGGCCTTTATTCCGGGAGATGATTCTCTACGCCATCCTTTATATGAAGGATTACCAACCCTTGAAGCGCACCGCTATCAACATCCACTCTCTTCCTTACTTGATATGGAATCTATAAATATAGATCATATTTATGTCGGGGATGGAGGCTTAAAAGCAAGAACAGCTTGGCAGATTAACCAATATCTTCAAGAGGGGGAACTTGTATTGCAAGCAACCCAAGCAACAAGTGATTTTGCTAAAGTTCTCGGTGAGCATGAAAATAGACAAGATGATGCTAGAGATGTGGTCCGCAGCGCTCAGGCCCGCTTCAATGAAATTTCTGAAATAAGTCCAGAAAATACAATTGAGAGAAAAAAAGGCTCAATTACTATTGATAATTTTGAATATGGTCGTTATATGGGCGAAATTCAAATTACTAAAAGGAATTTGCCAGCAGATAAAAAAGTAAATGTTGTGGGAAATATTATTAAAGAAGATTTAAAACTTATTTCTTTTATTGGCCCAGGACAAAAATTTAAAATAGAAAAAGAGAAAAATAATGATTGATTTATCAACACTAACAACAGAACGACGAAATAACGAAACTTTTAACCTTGACCAAATGACTGTCGCAGAAGCGCTTATTAAAATGAATAATGAAGATAAAAAAGTTGCTTTTGCAGTTGAAGAAGCACTTCCAAGTATTGAACCAGTAATTTCATCAGCGATTGAAGCTTTTAACAAAGGTGGCCGTTTGATTTATATGGGTGCTGGAACAAGTGGTCGTTTAGGTGTACTTGATGCCGCTGAATGTGTCCCAACCTTTGGCGTACCAGCTACACAAGTGATTGGTTTAATTGCCGGTGGTGACAAAGCAATGACGGTTGCTGTCGAAGGGGCTGAGGATAGTCTTGAACTTGGAAGACAAGATTTGATTGATTTGAAGTTGAATGAGAACGACCTTGTTTTAGGAATCGCTGCCAGTGGTCGGACTCCATATGTAATTGGAGCTTTAGATTACGCTAAAGAAATTGGTGCTAAAACGGCAAGCCTTTCTTGCAATCTTAATGCTGAAATTTCAAAACATGCCGAATTTCCAATTGAAGTTGATTGTGGACCAGAATTTTTAACAGGCTCAACAAGATTAAAATCGGGAACAGCTCAAAAATTAATTTTGAATATGATTTCAACAATTTCAATGATTGGGATTGGTAAAGTTTATAATAACTTGATGGTGGATGTTAAACCAACAAATGAAAAATTAGTTGAGCGTAGTAAACGCATCATTATGCAAGCGACAGATTGTACTTATGAAGAAGCCGAAGAAAAATTCATTGAAGCCAATCAAGATGTTAAACTTGCAATTGTCATGTTATTAACTGATTGTGCAGCAGAAGAAGGAAAAACCAAGCTTGTTAGAGCAAATGGTTTTGTGAAAAATACTCTGAATTAAGAATTTACCTTATAAGGTAGGAGAAGGAGCAAAAATGGCAGAAGAAAAAATAGCTCGTATTGCACGAGAGATTTATGAAAATGTTGGTGGAACACAAAATGTAAAAAAATTGATTCATTGCATGACTCGTGTTCGGATGACCATTATTGATGATTCAAAAGTTAACTTAGCAGGTTTAAAGGCAATTGATGGAGTGATGGGTGTTGTTGAAGATGAAACACTACAAGTTGTCATCGGGCCTGGAACTGTAAATAAAGTTGCTCAAGCAATGGTTGAGACAGTTGGGGTAAGGTTAGGAGAAACTTTTCCAAGTGCTGAAGGTCAATCAATTGATGATTTAATGGCAAAAACAAAATCGGAAGCTAAAGAAAAATATAATAAGCCTTCAAAATTTAAAGCGGTTCTTAATACGATTTCTAAAATATTCGTTCCATTGATTCCTGCTTTTGTTGGTGCTGGTTTGATTGGTGGGCTAGCCTCTGTTTTAGGAAACTTAGTCACTGCTGGTACCTTAGATGCAGCAACATGGACCCAGTTTATTACCGTCTTAAAAATTATTCAATCTGGAATTTTTTCTTACTTAGCCATCTATGTCGGAATTAATTCAGCTCAAGAATTTGGAGCGACACCTTCGCTTGGTGGAGTTATCGGTGCGGTTTCCTTGCTCACAGGAATGAACCCAGAAGCGCCATTAAAAAATATCTTTAATGGAAGTGCACTTTCGGCAGGACAAGGTGGAATTATTGGCGTAATTTTCGCTGTTTGGTTACTATCGATTTTAGAAAAACAACTACGTAAATTTATTCCTGACTCAATTGATATTATTGTGACACCAACCATTGGTTTATTGGTCATTGGTTTTGCGGAGATTTTTGCCATTATGCCGGTAGCGGGAGTTATTTCTTCAAGTTTAGTCGGGGCAATTAACTTTATTCTTCAAGTTGGTGGTGGTTTCTCTGGCTTTGTTTTGGGTATACTTTTCTTACCAATGGTTATGTTTGGTTTACACCAAATCTTAACCCCTATTCATTTAGAAATGATTGCTAAAACGGGCTCAACACAATTATTGCCAATCCTTGCAATGGCTGGAGCTGGTCAAGTTGGTGCTGCGATTGCGCTTTGGCTTCGTTTGAGAAAAGATAAAGAATTTGTCGAACTTGTAAAAGGTGCTCTACCAGTAGGGATTTTAGGAATTGGTGAACCTTTAATTTATGGGATTACCTTACCACTTGGTCGTCCATTCATCACTGCCTGTATCGGTGGGGGAATTGGTGGTGCGATCATCGGTTCATTAGGTCAAGCTGGAGCCATTGCTATTGGGCCTTCAGGGCTTGCACTACTTCCACTTATTGCTAATGGTAAATGGTGGGTTTATCTTCTTGGACTATTGGGTGCTTATATTGGTGGATTTATTGCTACTTATCTTTTCGGTATTCCTAAAGATGCAAAAGAAAAAGCAGATAATTATGGAAAATCAGTCCAAATGGAAACTATTCAACCTACTTTACGGGTTGTGACAACTCCAGAATTTTCTAGTTCAACAATCGCATCACCACTTGAGGGAAATGTGAAAGAACTTTCTACAATTGAAGATGAAGTTTTCTCAAGCGGAATGTTGGGTAAAGGAGTAGCCATTGAACCAGATAATGGAGATGTCGTTTCTCCCGTCAATGGACTTGTTACGACAGTTTTTCCAACTAAGCACGCAATTGGTTTGACTAGTGATGACGGTGTTGAAATTCTTATTCATATTGGAATGGATACTGTTGGCTTAAATGGTGAAGCTTTTGAAAGTTTCGTTAAGCAAAATGACCGTGTCAAAAAAGGAGATTTACTGGTAAGAGCAGATCTTTCAAAAATAAAAGCGGCAGGTTTATCTATAATTACACCTGTGGTTATCACAAATTCTGATACTTATCGAGAAATCATTATCAGCCATGGTGGGAAAATAAGTAAAGGTCAAGAGATTATAACAGTTAAAGCATAAAAGTTAGAGGTTGGTTTATACCAACCTCTTTGTTATAATTAAAGAAGAACGGAGAGGTTAAATGGATACTTTACTTATCATTAGGCAAAATTATTCTAGCTTTACGACAGTTGAGAAAAAAATAGCTGACTATATTTTTGAAGTCGGAGAGAAAATGCTAGTAAAAAGTGCGCAAGAAGTGGCTGGAGAAATTGGTAGCTCCTCTGCGGCTTTAGTAAGATTTTCCAGAAAGTTAGGTTATGATGGATTCTCTCAGTTTAAACAAAAATTGAGTGCCTCGTATGCTGCTCATGTAGACGATGAAGAATACTACAAGGAAGTAAATGATTCAGAAACGCCTACTTCAATCAAGAATAAACTCAAAGTCCGGGTAAATCACATGGTAGAGACGACAAATTCTGCTCTATTGGATGATGAAATTATGGAAGCTGTGTCTTCAATTGATGATGCTGAGAATATCTTTGTTTTTGGAATTGGAGCATCTTCAATGGTTGCTCAGGACATTTTTCAAAAGTTTAGTCGAATTGGCAAGCAAGTTATCTTTATTCAAGATGCCCATTTATTTGTTTCCTCTCTTTCTGTTTCTAATAAAAAAACAATCTTCATTGGAATTTCAATGAAGGGAGAAACAAAAGAAGTTCTGGAACTCGCAGGCGTGGTGAAAAATATGAAAATCCCCATCATTGCAATTACTTCTCGGGGAAATTCAAGCTTAGGACAAATGGCTGATTGTATTCTTCATTCTGTTTCTGGTGAAGATTATCAAATGAGGACTGCTGCAACAATGAGTTTGATGGCTCAGCTTTATGTTGTTGACATTCTTTTTTATATGTATGTATCAGAGCATTTTACAGAAAGTTATGACAAGTTGGAAAAAACACGTGATGCTATAAAATTATTGGAAAAAAAGTGACAGGATTGAAATTTATTAGTGATGAGTTGATTTCTGCAATTTTTTTCACAATGTGATAAAATAGACCATGTAAAAGATGGACTGAAGTCCAAAATTTAAGAGGCTTAAACGCCCTATAAGGAGAATTAGAATGTCACGTAAACCAATTATCGCTGGTAACTGGAAAATGAACAAAACTTTGTCAGAAGCGCAAGCTTTTGTTGAAGCTGTAAAAAATAACTTGCCTTCATCTGATAAAGTTGAATCAGTTATCGGTGCACCTGCACTTTTCCTCGCTCCTATGGCTTACCTTCGTCAAGGTTCAGAATTGAAACTTGCTGCTGAAAATAGCTACTTTGAAAATGCTGGAGCATTCACTGGTGAAAACAGCCCAGCTGCTATCGTTGATCTTGGTGTTGAATACATCATCATCGGTCACAGCGAACGTCGTGAATATTTCCACGAAACTGACGAAGACATCAACAAAAAAGCAAAAGCAATCTTCGCTGCTGGAGCAACTCCAATCCTTTGTTGTGGTGAAACTTTGGAAACTTTTGAAGCTGGAAAAACAGCTGAGTGGGTTTCAGGTCAAATCGAAGCTGGTCTTGCTGGCTTGAGTGCTGAACAAGTTTCAAACTTGGTTATTGCTTATGAACCAATCTGGGCAATCGGAACTGGTAAAACTGCAACAAACGAAATCGCTGACGAAACTTGTGGTGTTGTTCGTTCAACAGTTGAAAAACTTTACGGAAAAGCAGTTTCAGAAGCTGTACGTATCCAATACGGTGGTTCAGTTAAACCTGAAACAATCGAAGGATTGATGGCTAAAGAAAACATCGACGGTGCCCTCGTTGGTGGAGCTTCACTTGAAGCTGATAGCTTCCTTGCATTGCTTGAAATGTACAAATAATTTTATAATTATGGGTTGAATGAAAGTACTGACAATTGCGTCATAGGATAATCGTTGCGAGTTCGCTTGCTTACGGATATGCTAGCAGTTTCTGTCAGTACTTTTTTCGTACATTTTTTAGTTTTTGTCATAGGATTGAAGTTTATAGTTCTGCTAGTATCTCTATCAGTAAAACTTTTGATAAAATAAAGAGATGACAAATTAATTAAGGGGAGAAAAATGTGTACCAGTTTTCAACTAAAGTCAAGTGACGGTGGATTGGTTTTTGCTAGAACAATGGATTGGCATACTTTTAATGCAGCTGCCCTTGTTCTACCTAGAAATTATGAATGGACAAGCGTTTATAACAATCAAAAAATGGTAAATCCATATGCTATACTTGGCGTCGGAAATAGCGAAATGAGATTACATGCTGATATTTCAGATGGTGTAAATGAATATGGTTTGGCGGCACAAAAGCTAACTTTTTCAAATCAGTCAGATTACGCTAAAGAAGCAGAGAAGGGAAAAGTTCAACTTGCTGCTTTTGAGTTTTTGCTTTGGTTGCTGGGGAATTGCCGTTCAATTGAAGAAGTTCGTCAGAATATTGATAATGTACAGTTGATGACTGATGAAAATGCAATCTACAAATTTGGACGTAATGATTTACATTTTTCTGCGACAGATCCAAGCGGACAAATGATTAATATTGAACCGCATGGTGGACGATTGGTCATTTCAGATAATCCAATTGGTGTGGTTACAAATGCTCCTAAATTTGAGAATGAAATCGAGAAATTAAGGACTTATATGGATATCAATTTACTGACAGAAAGTGAAAATACTTCTGTCAGTAAAAATGAGGATAGTAATTCATCATTAGAAAATCTGTCAGTAAAAAATGATAATCCTAACCAAATTTCGACAGGAAGTTTCAATGGGAAACCAGTTTTTCCTGGAGGATTCACACCAACAGCTCGATTTATTCGAGCAGCTATTTACAAAGAAAGAGCGGTGTATCCTAAAGATGAGCAGCAAAATATTGTTGAGGCATGGCATATTTTAAATGGTGTTACAGTTCCAAAGTCTGAAGGCCGCTCCGGGACTTATACTGTTTATCGCAGTGCTGTGGAAGTGAACAGTCGCAGACTTTACTTACAAACGTATGATGATTTAAGTATACAAGTCTATCGTTTCCCAGATGAATTATAATCTTAAGATTTTGTTATAATGAAAACAAAATTATTTTAGGAGAATTTAATGCATCTCATCGTTATTTTAGGCGCACTTATTTCAATATCTTTTACAACTACTTATCTTATCGCTAGTCTGCGTGGTCGAGTTAAACCGAATAGAATTACTTGGTTAATTTGGGGAATTGCTCCATTGATTAGTACAGCAGCATCCTTATCAACTGGTGTTTCTTGGGCAAGTTTACCCGTATTTATGGCTGGCTTTGGTCCAATTTTAGTTTTTATTGTTTCATCATTTAACAAAGCAGCTTATTGGAGAATTGAAAGGTTTGATTATATTTGTGGTCTCGTTTCCATTCTAGCCTTAGTAGCTTGGTATTTGACTAAAAATCCTAATGTTGCAATATCTCTTGCGATATTATCAGATGCTTTAGCCGCATTACCTACCATGTTAAAAGGTTGGAAATACCCCGAAACAGAAAATGGTTTCTTGTTTTTAGGCAGTCTTTTTTCTGCATCTACAAGTTTTACAGAGATTCATCATTGGAATTTCTCAGAAGTTGCTTTTCCAATTTATCTCATCTTGCTTAGTTTGACAATGTTATTCCTTATTGAAGGAAGAAGAAAATACTTAAATTATAAAAAAGTACTTTGACAAGTACTTTTTTATAATTTAAGCCTTAAGATAGAGTACGATTCTAATGTGAAATTGCAAAATAAAGTAATTTATAATAAAATATAAAGATATAAACGTATTTTA